>Ga0163148_10002713_pt1 | contig 20636 bp, 20 predicted proteins | sample OliLakLV19MP7P2_FD_148606 | JGI IMG/M metagenome (GOLD analysis project Ga0163148, IMG submission 148606) | Freshwater microbial mat bacterial communities from Lake Vanda, McMurdo Dry Valleys, Antarctica- Oligotrophic Lake LV.19.MP7.P2 | ecosystem: Environmental > Aquatic > Freshwater > Lake >...
CTGTTAACCCCATCCCACCCGGCCCTGCAATCGCCCACCGCTAGGCGAGCGTTTCTCGCAGTTGTTATTCTGCGCTCCCTGTTCTTTGCGGCTGGCGCGATATTACTTAGTTCGACTATCGAATTAGGAACCTCTTGGTTCACACTAGCACTTGGGGCAGGACTCGGGGTGCTGCTAGGTTCACGAATTGCATTCTCAGTTCTGCGACCAGCTGGGGTGGCGATTCTAGCGCTGACGATCCTGATTGGTTACATAGTGCTGGCCGGTGGCTTTAACCTATTGCCGCGCAGCGGAGCTCGAAACGTATTCTCACTATTCAACCTTTTTCAACATCTGGACCTGATCCTGATTGCATTCGCGATCGCCGCGATCTCCTCATGGTCGTTTTGGCGCATTTGCGCAACCGTGTCCGGCGAGGTTCTATTACTCTCCTTATGCGCGATCTATCTATTAGCGGGACACCGCAACTTTCGCCTCGATTCACCGCAGATCGTTAATACAGCGGCCTGGACCTTAGGAATAGGAAACCTAACGATGCTGGTCGTGGCCGGGGTGACACTACTGGTACTAGTGGGCTTCTACCTATTCTTTGCCACGATGCCTGCACGGCCGATCGCCAGCTTTCGCAATACATCGATTGCGCACTTTGGCAGACGCTCGCTGGTACTTAACGTTTCAGCGCTACTGCTCCTTGCGCTACTAGTCGGTGGAACAGCAGCCCTAGTCTTTTCGCACTTTAGTGTGAAGGCCCTCGCGCTTACTGCAAACGGTGTTGGACAAGAAGATCGTGAGGGTTTAAGTCCGCTTGGCTTTCAGTCGGCTCTTGGAAGTACAAACCAGCCCTCAGCGTTGCTAAGACTTGAGGGTGATTATCCCGATAATCCGTTGACGCCGATGCTCTACCTGCGTGAGAGCGCGCTATCCGAATTTAATGGTCATGAGATGGTAATTGCGGACTCGCGCTTTGACCGTGATGTTTCTGGGGTTATGCCTGAACAGGCATACACAGCCGAAACAGACCCTACGATCGGACCGCGCACTAAGCTAACCCAGTCAATTTATCTCCTGACTGAACACAAGTTGGCATTCGGTGCTGACTATCCAGTTTCCATGGCGCGTTTGAAGAATCCCAATCCGTCTAGGTTTCGTGGTACATTTCGGGCCGTTTCCGAGGCTCCAGCCTGGCCCAAAGATGCGCTACGAAACGATTCCGTAGGCGATCCACGTTGGGATGCTAGCGACCGCGCCCACTATCTCAAACAACATTCAGATCCGCGCTATGCGTCCCTCGCAAAGGAGATCACCAAGGATGCCATCAGCCCGATCGATCAGGCTTTTTTGTTGACCGACTATCTATCAAAGCAATCAATCTATACCTTGACCCCGAATCATGAAGTAGAGAAGGACGCCGACCCCGTCGCCCCATATCTGTTCGGTGATATGCGCGGTTACTGCGTACACTTTGCTCATGCAATGGTCTATATGTTTCGTTCGCTTGGTATCCCAGCGCGAATCGGCACCGGATATCTAACCGATTTAAGCGAGGCTCGCGATGGTCACGTTTTACTGCGTATGAGTGACCGACATGCGTGGGCTGAAGCATACATCACCGGTCGCGGTTGGGTTCCTTTCGATATTCAACCCGACCAGGTAGAGAGTCACGCCGACTCACAGGTTGATATGAAGTTGTTGGAAGAGTTGATGGGAATGCTGGACCCAGGTGAAGAGATCCTCCCAAAGGATATAGCAAAAGACGAAGCCAATGTTGAGGAGGAGTGGAATTTACCAACTGTATCCTGGCGGCATATCGTTTTTCCTTTAGTGCTAGCTCTGTTCTTACTTGGCGGATTGAAGTTCTTCCTTCTGCACGGTTGGAAATTTGCTACTTCTCCGCAATCCGTTGCCCGTGGTGGAACTAGGGCAATAATGGCCCTCCTTTATGACCTGGGTGTCAGACGCCAGGTCGGTGAAACCCGCCAACAGTTTCGCGCTCGTTTGGAGAATGAGCTAAATTTAGAAACCCTTTCCATTACAGCACCGCTCAATGCGATGCGTTATGCGGGTGCGGACCGTGGCGTTCCATCAGCGATCGAGCTGCGCACTATGATCAAAGGTGATCTTGAGAGGATTAAGTCGCACTTTGGCAAGCGCAGTCTAGTTGCGGTCCTTAGTCCACGAGCGGCATGGGCCAACCTGTGGGGTGCCTCGTGGTAACGAGATATCATCTCGCTATAGTTGCTTCAGTTCTCGTACTACTTTTGTACTCCGGCGCTTACGGTCAAGTTCCAGATCCATTTGATACAAGCGCTGGATATTCGGCATCGGGTCAGGGCGATGATGATTGGGATGATATCTCGCGCGAGGACAAGGATAAAAGCGCCGAGGAGTTAGTCGCTGAAGGCAACGCCTTTCTCTCACTCGAACGACCGCTCGATGCGCGCACAAAGCTGCTTCTTGCCCTACAGAAAAATCCAAAGGTTGAGGAGGCTCATGAACTGCTCGCCAGTTATTATCTGGTTCACGTAGGACATTTTCGTCTGGCCTTAAAGTATATCAAACAGGCCCAGGCGCTCCTCGAAGAGCGTCATGGGAGACCGCCCTATTCAGATCCATTAGTACAACGAAAACATGCACGGATCCTCTACCTGTTATCACAGATTCGCCTCGACCTAGATAACTATCAGGGTGCGCTTGATGTGCTAGATGAGTTCACCTCATACGGCTATTACGCCAGCTGGTACCCCGGCTCTCGCGCCTGGATCTTAATGAAGTTAGGCCGACTCGAGGAGGCTATTAAAGTAGCGCGTCTCGGAATGCTCGCTGATGCCGAGCCAGGGCGCACCTTAAACATGCTCGGAATTCTATTATCGATGCACGGAGAGCGTCAGGCATCGTTGCAGATCTTTCATGATGCTATCTCGTACGAGTATTCCTTGGGAACGATGGGTCAACCGGCAACTCCACTTAATAATGTCGGCGAGGTTCTACGCGAGATGTTCGAGGACGACAAGGCCGAGGCCTCATGGCTCCGCGCCACCAGCCAGCCGGATGGTTGTGAGCACGTTCTCGCTAGTATGAATCTGACCCTGCTTTACATTGAGCAGCAGAATTACGTTGCGGCGAAACGCACGATGGATAACTTTGAAAGTTGTGTGGCGCAGTATCCGCTTCGCAACGGCGAGGAACACCGTGCGCTTGTGGGTCTAGCGCGTGGGCGAATTGCAATGCATACGGGCAATGTAGACCTAGCCGTTAAGCTGCTCGAAGAATCACTGCAACGCCGTCAATGGTTCGGCAAAATTGGAACTAGCGAGGAGGATCTAGAGGCAGCAGCCTCAATTTCACTCGCGCAAGCGCTTAACAGGCAGAGCAATGTGCACGGCTTCCGTCTGACTACCTCGTGGCGCGAAGGTCTCGAGCGCGTCCAACAGAGGATCTGGAATTCAGTTCGTGCTTGGTGGTTGATGCGTCGCGGGCGCCAAGTTTTAGCAGAGGACTTAAGCGATCTTGAGGATCTAAGTATTAGAAATACGGACGCTATGCTTGAGTATTCAACATTTGGTGAGGCTTTGGCTGATCTGCCACGCGCAGCGTTAGGCGCACGCATCGCCAAGGAGCTGGCAGTTGACGAGCGCAAGAACGCTCTTCCATTCTACGAGGCATATCTAGGCGAAAATGCCTTAAAACATGGTGACACCAGCACAGCGATCTCACAGCTTCAATCGGCCCTGCGGGTGATGCGCCCACGCTATGATGAGCTACTCAAAGTTCATTCTCTATTGCGTATTCTCGAAACAACTAAGCCTGGTAGCGCAGAGTATACCGAGTTCGCAAATCAGGCCTTTGCGCTTTCCAACTCTGAATTGCGTAATTACGGTTTTCAACTACCGGTTAATGTTTCTGGATGCGATGGACCTGCCGTAGCGGCCCTTGCAAAAAGCGCTTTTCTACCGGGCGCAGTTGGTGCAATTCATGCCATTCAATGCCTGACGGCAAATGATGGCACGCTCAGCTTTACGTTTGTTCCCGCTAGCTCAAATAACACAGGAGCGGTTAAGGTTAGTGGCGAGAATATTGAAGCTGCAATTAATAAGCTCAATGATGAGGTGTTTTCGTTCGTAACCGTTCACGGAGGTGTCTAAATTTGAAACCATTCTGTGACAAATTCGATAGGTTGGCGCTTCAAAACCATAACCTCTTTCTTGTCGCCCCTGATCGGGGCACTTTTTGTGAACGGTTAGTCTCTGTCACCCCGATTTGCTTCGCAAATTGGCCCCTGAGGGGCCGAATGTAATTATTTTTGGAATTTTGCATAATGATTTAGGTTCCCCGTGAACTGGTACTTTTCATTGATATAAAGGAAAGAAATGGATAGCAATCCCCAAGCCGTAGTTGATACAGCAACAAGAGTAGCCGACGAACTTTGTACCGCCCTAGGTCAAGTGATCAAAGGTCGCAGTGATACGATTCGCCTTGTTGTCGCCGCGTTGATTGCCGATGGTCATGTGTTGCTCGAGGATTATCCCGGTTCTGGCAAGACAACTCTTACTAAAACCTTGGGGCGCCTGATCGCCAAAGATACCTCCGGTCAGGTCGATTCGAATATTCTGCCCTTCCGGCGAATTCAGTTTACTCCCGACATGCTTCCCGGTGATGTTCTAGGAGTGAATGTTTTCGAGCCAAAGAGTGGAACCTTCCGCTTCATTCACGGACCGGTTTTTGCGCATATCGTTTTGGCAGATGAGATCAACCGTACCGGGCCGAAGGTCCAGGCCGCGTTCCTAGAATGTATGGCCGAAAAGCAGGTCACTATAGATAACGTCACCCATAAACTAGATGATCTATTTTTCGTTATTGGCACCCAAAATCCCCTTGATATTGCTGGCACCTATCCCCTGCCCCTGGTGCAGCTCGATCGCTTCCTGCTCAAACTCCCGATGTCCTATGTCGATTCTGCGACTGAGCAGCTGATCTTGGCTGAACGCGATTCTATTGTCGCCACTGCCGAAACGATCAATCCAGTATGCAGTCGTAGCGAGCTGCTACTTGCACGCCAGGCTTGCAAGGCTGTACGAGTACATCCCGCAATTCGTACCGCGATAGTTGGTATAGTGCAGGCAACTCGCAACAATCCGCTGTTGCAGTTTGGGGCATCAACTCGTGCTGCGATTATGTTACAGGAGGCGTTGAAAGGCTGGGCGCTAGTTTCAGGGCGCGATTTTGTCAGCGAGGACGACCTGGCGCTTATTGCACCGTTTGTATTGATGCACAGGTTGAAGTTCCATGGCGGCGCTGGAAAGCCGGAAGCCGCGCTGCGTGAGTTGATGGCGCCGCATATGGAGAGGTTAGTAGCGGGTGGATTGCGATAGCGCTGCGTACCGGCTTGACTGGTAAGATTTTCGGGCGGCCTCAATCCAAAGCTACCTTGTCCTAGCCCCATCTGCTAGCATCTTAAAACGAAGACAAGTTTTTAATATATTTTGATGAAATCTTTTGAAACACCCACGACTAACTCGACAGATGAAATGCGAGAGAGGCTACTTGCCGGAGTTGCCATGATGGAGCTTGGAATAGAGATAATGCGCAATAATATTAAGCGCCAACTAGGCAGTAGTGTTACTGATGATGAGGTGAGTAAGGCTCTGAAGATCTGGTTGTTTGAAGCTCCTACTAACTCTGGCTTAAGGCCAGTCCGGAATGAATAATGAGTGGCATACTCGATCAACTTCGTACAGTTGCTAGGGATCTAAATAAACTAGGCGCTAATTGGGCCCTTGTGGGCGGATTGGCTGTGAGCGTTCGCAGTGAGCCGCGTACCACCAAAGATATTGATCTATTGGTAGCCCCACAATCCAGCTCATCGAGCGACCCGATGGAGCAAACAGGCAGCATCGCGGAGCGGCTTGAAAAGCTAGGATATCGCAATCTACAGATCCTAATGCATATGGAGCCTACCCACCGGCTCGGAATGCGAGTGGAACTGCCAGAGGTAAGCAAAGGCTCTATTCCGATTGACATACTTGAGAAGACCTGTGGAATTGAGAGCGAGATAGTTTTAGATGCAGAGCCGATTGAGATATTTCCGCGAGTTATTGTCCCAGTGGCTAGTCTGGCCCATCTTTTGGCGATGAAAGTTCTCTCCAATAATGATTCCGACAGACTACGCGATCAAGTTGATATTCAGCAGCTACTAAATCATGCAACTAAACAAGATATCGATAAGGCTAGATCGTCATTAGATCTGATCCAGCAACGTGGTTTTTCGAGAGGCAAAGAGCTTAATAAGGAGTTCGCAAGTTTAATAGCCCGCTTCACCTAATAACCTGATTTAAACTCCTTGGTGTCATATTCCTTGCCAGACATATATAGCCCTCTCACTTGAGTTTTACGTTTTGGCAAGTAGGTATCCTAGAGGGCTATATATCCGCTCAATTCCCGCGCTCAACAACACACCTCTCAATACTTGAAAGCGTTTGCTTAAGGGCGATCTCGGAAAAGCGTGCAAAGCGCGTTGGTTCATCGGTTACGAAACAATGCAGCTCGCCAACATGCGTGGCGGTCTTGGCTTCAACATTTGAGGTTGCAACCATCAGTGCCACATCCTGTGCGATCGCGCGGGAGCACTCTATAATCTGCACCTGCGGACCTAAAAATTTGGCGAGCGTTTGGCGCAACATCGGATAATGTGTACATCCTAATACAAGACTCTCTATCTGCTGTGCGTGCATCTCTTCGAGGTAGAGCTCAACGACCTGCTCAACTATCGAACCGTCAATCATCCCCTGCTCAACCAGTGGCACAAAAAGTGGGCAGGCTTTGCTAATAATCTTTACCCCCGGACGGTGATGCTGCAGCATCCGTGCGTATACACCGCTTGAGATCGTCGCCTCGGTTCCGATGACCCCCACAGGACCCTGTCCAAGGGTTTCAAGGCAAGCTCGGACTGCCGGCTCTAAAGTTCCGATCACCGGGCAGGGGCATATTTCAGTTAGTCTTTCCAATGCCAGTGAGGAGGCGGTGTTGCAGGCCACAACCAGCAGGTCAATCTTATGACCAAGCAAAAACCCAGCACACTCCTCCGAATAGCGCCGAATGGTCTCAGCTGACTTGGCGCCATATGGGGTCCGAGCCGTATCGCCAAGATAGATATAATTGAGCTGTGGAAGGGCTACACGCAGCTCCTGTAGAACCGAGAGACCACCAACACCACTATCGAAAAGGCCAACTGTTTGAATCATAGCAACTGGTCACCAAGAGTCTTTGCTAATTTTACTATTTCACACAAATTATATCGACAATCCATGCTTCGCTTACCTGGGATCCTTTCTTGTCAGCCCCTGATCGGGGCAGGCCATCTTGTGACCAGTTACTTGTTGTCACCCCCTATTTGCTCCGCAAATCGACCCCTTAGGGGTGGTTGTTGCTTACCGGTTCTATTTTGCCTACTGACTAGTTACGAAGCATATAAGTACAACCATCCGCCAAGGAGTCTATCAGGGCTTGCCCGCATGAATCAAAGGAAGCCCCCCAAACCCATCCATATCCCGATTGCGAAGCCGGCCATTATTTTTGAGGCATATCGCGCGGATACACTCAATTGAATTTAAATCCCAATTTCGGCATACTACCCACTCGTTTAACCTTTTTGGAGCTGGATATTTGAACACCCCCTTCCGTCCTAGTTTTCGCGGCCCGCGACCTCAGCGTAATCAACCCCCCCCAGATCAACACCGAATTAATCATCGCATTACTGCGCGTGATGTCGTCGTCATCGGACCGGATGGTGAACAGCTGGGCGAGCTCTCAGTTCGTGACGCTCTTATTCGTGCCGAAGAGTACGGACTTGACCTTGTTGAAGTGGCTCCAAATGCTACTCCTCCGGTATGTAAAATCCTTGATTATGGCAAGTTCAAGTACCGCGAACAGAAGAAGGATGCTGAGTCACGCAAGAACCGCAGCGACACGGTATTGAAGGAGATTCGCATTCGCTACCGCACAGATGTTGGCGATCTTGAGGTTAAGCTTCGGCAGGCCCGTGAGTTCATCGAAGAGGGTGACAAGGTAAAGTTCTCGATGCGTTTCAAAGGGCGCGAAGCGATGCACGTCAAACTTGGTGGGGAGAGATTCCAGCAACTTATTGAACGTTTGGCGGATATCGCTGTCGTCGATGAAAAATCGCCGATCTCGGGAAACCAGATCTATATCGTATTTGCACCTTCTAAAAGCGCAAAAAAGCCGAAATAGATCTCCGCAATACGCGGAACATTTTGAATTGAAGGTCAGCATGTCCCCTCAGCTACCGGCACAACCATATCCGATCACATTCCCGCGCAGTGGGCGTAAGCTTGCAAAGGAGATCTTTGCAGCTTCACTGCCTGAACAGTACATTCGAACTCTACCGGCACAGAGCGTCTATCTAGCGATTAAAGAGAACGGCCTGGAATCTTCGGCCGATTTAGTCCAGATACTTACCCTTGAACAGCTACGGGTGTGTTTGGACTTTGATCTTTGGGACGGTGACACCCTCCAAGAAGATAATTTGTGGAGCTGGCTTGCGCTACCAGATGCCGCTGGAACAGATGGCGAAAATCTTTCGGGGTTGGCGCTGCTCCAGAAGATACTCAAGGCATTCGATCTTAAGATCGTTGCGTTGATGCTATCACGCCATGTCGAACATTATACCTTTGAGGAGCCGAGCGATACGCCGCCAGGAGTTGATTTCTTCACCCCCGACAAGGGCTTTACCTGGCTAAGCTTCAAGAATGTCGACGAATCACAACGTTTTTTATTGGGACGATTTGTCGCTCTAATATTCGAAACCAACGCCGACCTCTTTTACCAGATGTTAGCCATTCCAGGCGTTGCTTCAGAGGCTGAGCTTGAAGAGGAATCATATCAGGACCGCACTCGGCGCTTGAATGTCGAGGGGGTTCCCGATCTTGAGCGTGCACATGAGTTATGCACCCCATTGAACGAGGGTGATCTTCTGCGATTAATCTCTGAAAGATCCCCCTCGCCGATGATCGATGATATTCGCGTGGTCGAACCGTTAATCTATCAATCAGTGGGGCTCGAACCTTTGCAATCGCTTGTCCGTAGTATTACTGAAGAGACTCGCGGTGGAAGAGAGCAGTTTGAGATCGAGCTTACTCAGATTCTAAATGCTGCACTAATCCGCTGGCGCGTTCCTGCCTATGAACACGAAGATGTTGCGCTACTTGGGGCAAAGGTACGTGGCGCAATCAATCTTGGACTCTCCCTCGCACTGCAGAGGAGCGACCGGGCCGCATTAGATATCTATTCCGCAATCGGACTACGACCCCTATTCTGCGCTGGACTAGCACTATTAATGCAGGTGCGCGCGATCGCGCTAAAAATTGAGGGTGACGAAGAGAAGCTAATTACCGATGATGCGCCGCGTTATGCCGTAATAACTGCCGCGCGCGATCCGTTTCCTTGTATCCCTGAGTTCTTGAGTAAGGCTGACTCCGAGGCCCAGTTTGCAGATCCGGTAAAGTCGGTGTCGCCAAGATTGAAGGCGATTGAATTAATGGAGGAATTGGCCCAGCTAAAGATAGCGCTGGAGCTGCAATAATCGGAGTATCTGTTCTCGGTATTGCTTAACTTAAGAGGGCAGCGATAGAGCTGGCTCAACTCTACTTCTTTTTCTTTGCATCGCCCTTCTTAGCCTCAGCCGGTGCCGCCACTGCCTCCTCGACCGGCTTTGGCGGCTCTCTACACTCTGGCTCTGACGCCGAAACAGCACCACACACGCCCTGTACTGCACTACAGTCAGAATCGATCGCCTGCTCCAATGCCTTGCGCGCAGCAAATCCCAGATTGATTGCGACGGAGGCGTTTGACCCGAAGCGAGTAGCAACACACCCAGACATGTTTTGATGCTCCTGACGACAACGCTCATAGGCTCTGCCCTTCTCGCGAGCTACGGTCTCAGCCAACCTAGTTTTTGCGATCTCAATGGTTTCACCACGCTGCTCGATAATCGAAAAAAACACGACGCGCTCCTCATCCTTGCCATCTTTGGAAGCCCTATTCCACTTGTACGAGACCTCGGTCCGACAGCTGGACTGTGCAACCGGAGTAGCAACTGGGGCTACTGATGTAGGTGCGGTCTCGGCCAAAACCGCACTCGGCAAGATGATCAAGAACATGCTCAAACCACGGGAAATGGTACGCAAAGTATCTATAATCCTGCTGAGCAGTAACCGTTCACGGGGGGTGGGTAAGTTTAAACACATTTGGTTAATCGATTCATTGTTAGAAAATTCAAGACCTATTTATCCTTTCTTGTCGCCCCTAAACGGGGCATTTTTTGTGAACGGTTACTTGTTGTCCCTTCGGGGACCGCCTCCGGCGGATGGAAATGCTCCCAATTTGTTAGTTTGTTGTGATTTCGCACCACCGTGAACGGTTACGCTAAGCATAAAATCGTCTTAAGAATAATAAAGTCGAAGCTGATTGAATAACTAGACCCCTATACTCGTCTATCGTTCACATTTAAAGAGGGCTGGATAGTAAGTTTACATAAACGAGCTGCTAGAGCCCCACGACAACACCGTTTTATGACTAATAACGCTGCCACATCATTCACAGTTGACGAAGATAGCCTGAGCTGGTTTGAGTCCCCGAATATGACGGGAACACCTGAACGACGTCTTATCCTAGCGGTTCTGGAGCGGGCGATCCTTGATTATGTTGGAAATGACGCACAAGAGGCGCGCGAGGCCCGGGAATGGCTCTTTGGTGAGGAGTTCAGATCTGGCAGTGGTCCCTACGGTGACCCCTACGGTGACCCCTACGGTGACCCCTACGGTGAGAATTTTGAGATGTTTTCACTGAGCTGGGTTTGTCACCAGTTAGATCTGGATCGCAACTATATTCGCAAACAGATCTTTGCAATGCCAAAGCGCGGCTCACAGCGCGTAGCGCCATGGTACTTTAAGAAACCGGAATCGGACACCGGCAATGATGATTTTCAAAGTAACCAATACGAAATGAAAGAGGCCTGCTAGATCCCTCCAACAGATTTTTACAGCCAATTTTTCTCTCAATTGAACACACACCCGGCGCGGTAGGAACCCAAAGTCCTGCCGCGCCGGTCTTTTATTATTGACGGACCGGAAGGTCCGCGCGCTGGATCGTCGTCCGTGCCGCGCCTGCCATCGTTCTACTACGCGCATGTGAGAAGATCTCGGGTAGAAGAATGCCCGTAGATCCGAAATCACCCTGCTCAAAACCGCGCCGACCTGCAATTTCTTGGGAGACAACCCGGGCAAACATCATCCGGCGCATCGCGCCACTGCGTGGATTAGTATACCAAAACCATGCAAAGGGCAGCGAAGAGATCACGGTCAAACCAAAGGCCAGATGCAATGGCATCCCGGATGCGGCGGCGTAAAGGCCCGAGCCCAGCGCTGCACCAAGTCCAACCGCCGTAATGAAAAGCGGTGTCCAGTGAATTCGATCCCCCGTAATAAACAGATACTCATCTGTGCTGTCACTATCTAGAAGATCGCCGAGATATGATTCCAATACCTCAGTTGGAACGAAAACCACTCCTTCATGAAATTCTCGAAAGGCTGATACCGCTCCAAATCCGTAACGCTGACGGCGCCCTTGATATGCAATCAACTCAGAGCCGATCGTGGCGTAGTGCGAAAGTAACTGCTTGCAGCCAGCGAATGGAGTTGATGTTTCATTGCTTTTGGGATCAGGGAGTATTCGTATATGAGATTGATTCACCATGATCGTTCCTCCAACTCAGTAAGAATATCATGACTTAGCAAGGTACTATATAGCGATTATCAAAAGGCTTGCCAATTTTATTGGCACCGACTTTTGATAATCGCTATAGCAATCGAACTAAAAGCCGTCGAACAGCTACTACCACTCCACCAAGCACAGATCCTGACATACATGAAGATCGCTAAAATTAAGATCGGTTTGCTGATGAACTTCAATGCCAAGTTCCTCAAAGAGGGGCTCCGTCGTTTCGTGATGTAACCCACCGCTCGGTCGGCTCGGTGGGCTCGGTGCTCTCAGTGGTGAAAAAATTCTTAGGCCTTGCATCTACAATCCCGGTCTAGTCATCGACATCAGATCCAAGACCCTAGCCAGCTCCTTTTCATCAAGTACCCCCATCTCCCGCGCAACTTCACGTACGGTTTTATCCTGTTCAAAGGCCAATTTCGCGATCTTTGCGGCTTTGTCGTAGCCCACTTTGGGTGCCAGCGATGTGCAGGTCGCCAAGCTCTTCTCGGCAAAATCTAGACACCGCTCAACATTGGCTTCGATTCCGATCACACAGTTATTCGTAAAATTACGCGCTGCGCTGGCCAACAATTCAACCGACTCAAGGGCATTGTAAGCAATTACCGGCAGCATCACATTCAATTCAAAATTACCGTGCTGTCCACAAACCATCACACAGGTATCGTTGCCCATTACGTGCGCTGCTACCATCATTACTGACTCACAGATCACCGGATTCACCTTCGCTGGCATTATGCTCGACCCTGGCTGAATCTCCGGCAGCGTAATCTCAAAGATGCTGCAACGTGGACCGCTTGATAGCCAACGCAGGTCGTTGGCGATCTTGAGCATCGAAACGGCTACCGTTCGCAGCTGACCACTAAGCTCAACGATCGCATCTCGTGACGCTTGCGCTTCAAAATGATTTCGGGCCTCGATGAAGTTAATTCCTGTCATGCTTGCAATCTCGGCGATCGCGCGCGCGGCGAAGTCTGGATGGGTATTCAGTCCCGTTCCAACTGCCGTGCCACCGAGCGCCAATTCATGTAAAGAAGCCTGACACCGCTCAATCCTCTCAATTCCAAACTGGATCTGGGCAGCGTATCCACTAAATTCCTGGCCAAGCGTAATCGGGGTTGCATCCTGAAGGTGCGTGCGGCCGACCTTTATGACTGATCCGAAATCACGGGCCTTTCTATCCAGCGCCGCATGCAGAACCTTGAGTGCAGGAACGAGATCCTGCTGTACGCCTTGGGCCGCCGCAATATGAATCGCCGTTGGAATTACATCGTTCGAGGATTGGGACATGTTCACATGATCATTGCCGTGAACGAGGGTTTTATCACCCATCTTGCCGCCCATCAATTGAATAGCGCGATTGGCGATCACTTCATTGGCGTTCATGTTGGTCGAGGTACCCGATCCGGTCTGAAATATATCCACCACAAACTGATCGTAAAGAGTGCCATCTACAACTTCACTGGCGGCACGAATTATGGCGTCCGCTTGCTCTGCTGCTAACAGACCTAGATCGCGGTTGGTACGAGCCGCGGCAAGTTTGATTAATCCAAGACCTGCAATGAATCGCCGCGAGAAGCGCAAGCTGCTCACCGGAAAATTGAGGACTGCACGTTGCGTTGATGCCCCGTAGAGTGCGTTATCAGGAACCTGCATCTCGCCCATCGAATCGCGTTCAGTTCGCATAGCTAAAAACTCCGTTTAATTTCTAATTTACTGAAATTACTGTAACTGCTCAGCATGTTTTAACGAATTAACCTATTTTGGTGATTGTCCTGGATGTTTACGCCTTTTTTTACTTTCAGATCTTTCTTGTCAGCCCCTGGTCGGGGCAGTCAGTTTTTGACCAGTTACTTGTTGTCCCTCCGGGGGCGCCTTCGGCGAATAAAAAGGCACCCAATATGTGAATTTGCGACGATTTTTGCACCCCCGTGAACGCTTACATTTTTCAAGTGCTGACCAGTTACAAATTACTTAAGATCCCAACACTGCAACCCAAGACAGTAGCTGGTCAAACAACTTAAATCGAGCCCCAGGATCACCAAATCTGGCATTAGTCTGCAACCTTAAGAAAAACCACTACCTGGCCGATTAGTACCAAACGGCTAAAGTTAGCGTAACTGGTCAGCATGTTTTAATGAATAAACCTAATGTAGGGATTATCCTGATGTTTGTGCATTCATTTACTTTGGGATCTTTCTTGTCAGCCCCTAATCGGGGCAATCTTTTTTTGACCAGTTACTTGTTGTCACCCCCGATTTGCTCCGCAAATCGGCCCCTGAGGGGCATGGGCGATATACCGTTGATTTTTAAGTGCTGGCCAATTACAAATTAGGATTCCGGGTTATCTGGTATCCACTTAGACTTACATTTCTAGCGATTCAAAATTAAGAGATATGTCAAAGGATTCCGAACCAATTCCAAAGGGGCCAAAGCCGGTACCTGGAGCACCCGATGGCGCCACGCCAGAACCCGCGGCTGAGGCTAGCAAGCCCTCGGGCGGCCCACTTGGAATGCTATTCCCTCCAGATATCCGAGTTTGGGAAGAGGCCCGCAAGCTCGTTGGTGACCGTGAGATTCGAATCGAGGATTTGGCGATCTGTTCCTCTCAAGACCCGGTAATCGTGATTGAACTACTACGAACAGCGAATGCGATGTTCTTCTCTGGAGGACGCTCTCCCATTAGCTCAGTGAAGGCAGCACTAGTTCGTCTTGGATCTGACGTGGTACAGGAAACATTCGACAAACTTCGAGAACGCAGCCTGCTCACTGATGAGGCTTCACGTTGGTTCGAGATTCACCGTAGTCGATCGAAACGCACGGCAATTGTTGCGCGAGTTCTAGGCGAAGCGTTAGCACGCCAGCTTTCCGATGACTGTCAAACAGCGGGTCTACTAATGCATGCTGGTGAACTCCTGGCAGTTGCGCATTTCAAGGAAACCTATGCAAAACTAGCCGAAGAGCATCAGCGTTCCGGCGTTAACTATCGGTTACAGCAGGATCATAAATTTGATGTGGAACGAATGGGGCTAAGTTACCTTAAACGCCAGGGGGTTCCCGAAAGTATTCTCTTTGCGATCGATCGCGACGGGCGATCGCGTGCCGCCGACCGTGCGATCATGAAACCGTTGTGTCAAGCTGCCGCTGAACTAGTTGATGCATTTGATACAAACCGCTGGGAAAAGGTTGCCCCAGGGCGCACACTGCATCCCAAGAGCGCTCTGCGACTTTTGCAGATGAATGAGGGGCAATATCTCAAGATCTATGAGCGTTGCTCAGAGTATCTATTTTCAGCACGTTTACTTGAGGAGAGACAAAGAGACACTGTACAACCACAATCGTTCGATGAGATCCCAATTACGCAAACAACAGCTGAGGAGACAGCTCTCGATCTTGAGATTAGAAACCTAATTCAACCTGGGGATACTCCTCCAGCTGCTTCAGAGCTGACGCCAGCTGCCCCCACTCCAAAAGTACCTCAAGTAGCGCAGGCGCAACCTGTTGCTGAATCCACCGAGCCGACGCGCGAAACAGATGTAAAAGAGCTGTCCAATATTATACTAGAGCGCGGCGAGCAGTTTGATCTAAAGAATGTAGCACCGGGAACCAAGGTCGTTGCTCGAGCAAAACGCACGCCTGACCGAACTCCTCCTCCTCCAAAGCTTCATACCAAGGGTGGCACAAAAACCGTCTCGGCGATCACATCGATGTTTGACGCAGCAGCCACCAGTGAAGAGCTGCTCAGTACTCTTCTGCAGATGTTGGTCGACGATGGACCCTTCGAGAAATCCGCGTTGATCGTTGTTTCACAGGATCGCACCAAGGGGATCGTTGTAGCCGCTCGTGGACCGATGATCGGCAATGGACAGGAGTTGTCACTTGATGATCCACTATCGCCGCTCGCACACTGCTTCTCAAAACTTCAATCCTTCGCCACAAAGGGCAGTAAAGACTCCCCCTGGGGTAGCAAGTCATTTGCCGTAGCACCAATCGATGCTGATCATTCAACTCCAGTTGCCCTGTATGCCGATTGCGGAATGAACGGCGCGCTGACCTTTGAGGCACGGCGGATCTTTAGGACAGTAGTTGAGGTCCTGAATCAACGCCTACCGACTATTCCGGGTGGAATTCCGGTTGAGCTATCCTAGGTTCCGCAGATAAATCGTAGCGAGGGATATTCGTCGCATGTAACTACCCCTATAGCGATTACAAGAATGGCTGTCCGCTAGAGCAGCTTCAGATAACTTGTATGCGTGGTACCTCAACTAGATTGCCAGGTAAGTTGAGGGCCAGGCTAACCACTTCAGAAACACAATGAGTGAGCATCGGAATAGAGCCTAATACACGATCGTCCTGCTCATTACCTTGTACTTCACGAATCTCATCACGTTCGTTTTTGTGGACGGAGATGCCAGCAAAGGCCGAATGCCCTTCCTTATGCGGACCAAATTGATGATAGGTCCTGCCGTTAAATCTTATACATATCTGTGCATCTGCAGGAAGTTCGATAATCACCATCTTTCTAATTAGCGCCGTCGGATCTGCGCGGATCTCGTCCTCTGTCGCAAAGCTAAAACGAGCTTCGGCTCCACCACTACCAGTAGTGACCGTAATAATCCGATGTGCGCAGGAAGGATGGCGATGCCATGTTAACGGTTCTTCGCCTACTGCAAGTTGATACACGGCACTAGGATCGCTTGTTGTTGGCGCACATAACAATGCGGAGTGCTCACCCTCCTCAAAGATATAATCTGGGTGCTCCTTTAGTTGTCTTACGAAGAAATCGACTACTGCATCGCCAATTCCACCATCCATCTTTGCTAACACAGAGACCTCCACGGGTTCGTGATCTGGGCCGGCAGTAATCATCACCTTTCCCGTAGTACGATCAATTGAGATAAGATCGAGAGCTGTTGTAGGTGCGATAGATGCTCGGTAGCTCATCAGTGCAAATGGATCTGAACCAGTGCGATCCTCATTCCTCTGCGGGCTGTGATTGACTTCCATTGAAACCTCCAATAGGTAATTACTCGTTCTAATTACTGTCGAGAATAACTAGACATTAGTCATACTTAGATTTCCGTCCAAATCAGTTTTTGGCGATAACTTGTTGTATACAGAAGCAATAAACTCAATTAAAGTTTGTAAACTTTTATTCTACATTTAACTAGAACAGTATGCTTTCTACATCACAGCGCGCGGAGATCATCTCAATCTTGCGACTTTTTGAATGCAATCAACGCGAGGCCAACATCTACGTGAAAGCCTTGGAGATGGGTCCTTCTACTGTTCAAGAGTTAGCATCAGCATTACGTCAGAATCGCATCACGGTGCATAGCGCAGTAAGGCAGCTGATTGAAAAGGGATTTGTCTTTGAATCTCGACGTGGGAAGCGGCGACTGCTCGTTGCCGAAGAGCCAGTTGTACTTCACACTCTAGTGCAGCGGCGCGAGACCGACCTTCATGTCATTAAGAATAACATCGGTGAGCTAGTTCGCCTGCTGAGTTCTGTTCGTCGCAGTGAGTCTACGGTCCCTGCAATTCGCTTCTATGAGGGACGTGACGGTTTTAAGCGCATGCTTGAAGAAACGCTCGAAGCTCGAGGAGAGATCTTTGTGATTACCTATGTTGATCTTTTCGCAAGTGCTATTAGCCCAGCATACCTAGAGGAATACTTTCGAAGGCGTACAAAACTTAATATCCATACCAAACTGATCTATCCGCCATCCAAATTTGGTGAGAGAGTTAAGAGCCGAGCTAAGGAGTACAAAATTGAGATGCGCACGCTTCCTTCTGAATTTCGTTGGCGAGCAGGGGTCTTTTCTTGGAACGACTGTGTAGGAATTCAATCTCTAACTGAGAATAGGCTTACCTGCACTATTATTGAGAACCGCGACATAGCACAGTTTTGGCGTGATGTAGCTTTTCCGATCATCTGGCGGTCTGCAGGGCCGCTCCATTAGGTTGCATTACCCCCTATCCTTTTAGGCATCCATTTAATGCTAATACGCGAGCTTTGGGCTAAGTTGCTACGTGGAGATCCCGGTGACACCTTGTATTTAAGCTACAGAATAACCTAGCAAACCTTGCCATTTTCATTCTGGCTAACCATACTCTAGGGGTCTATGAACCACTGGAGCACCTAATGGCCTTTAAAATTGGGACCTTCTCTTTATTGGCTATAACCGCGATTACGCTAACTGCCATTACCTCAGCAACTACGGCGGTCGCCGAGTTTCGCATCGCATTGGTTGATATCAACCGCGTCCTGAATGAGTCAAAGGAAGCCCAGACTAAGCGTAAGGAACTGGACGAGATGACATTGAAGGCCAAGAAGAAACTCGAGGACAAACGAGTCGCGCTTAAAGCAAGCGAAGACAAGCTTAAGGCCAGTAATGCAAAAGAGGATTCCAAGGAGGTCGAGGCCTTTCGTGCAGAGGCTCGCAATTTTTCGCGGATGATTAAAGATAGCGAAGAGGAGATTAAGCGTGAGTTCCTTAAAACTAATAAGGTCCTTACCGAAAAAGCCCTGAAGCTTGTCTCCGATTATGCAAAGAGGAATGATTACGACCTAGTGTTGGATCGCGGCGAGGCTGGCCGAAGTCCCGTATTATACGGTGTTGAGTCCGCGGATATCTCAGACGCGATCGTTAAAGATATAAATGGCTAACCCCACTTCGATGGGTGAAAGCGAGGCGGCTATCGCCGGTCTGCTTGAGGCTGCTATGCGTGGCGAACGTGAGGCCTTCGCGCTGTTACTTGACACAATTACTAGATCACACTTCATAGTGCCCGAGCGAGTTCAGAATCAACGCATGAGTGATTCGCCGACTTACCCCAACGATCTGGTTACTATCTTAGGCGTACAGGCTAAAGATCGTGTAATCATTCCAATCTTTAGCCGTAGCGAACTGGTACGTGAGTGGTGCGGGGTTGAATTGAGAACTCGCAGAATCGGCTTTGAGGCGCTGCTTGCGAGCACCCCAACTGATTGGTGGTGGGGATTAGATCTTGGCTCAGGGATTGAAAAGGAGTTCTCACCCTGGGAGTTGGAGATGCTGCGCGGCGGTCATCAGAACTTCGCGGCAATTATTGATGAGACGCTCCAAGAACACGGCTCAGTCCCAGTTAGCCTTCAGCCATTTGATCCTAAGGATAATCCCAGACTTGTCGAGGCACTGAATCTTTTAGCTGCGACCGATTCGCGAATTCAAAGCATTACTGTGGCGCGCGAGGAATCGCAGACTGACGATGAATGCACAGTGTACTCAATCTTGATCGGCTTGCTAACTACAGAGAAAAGCCATGAATCTGCAATGGAGGCAGTACGCTCGGCAGCTGCTCCAGCACTAATCGGGGCTGAGCCTCTTAAGGTATTCGTTGGCAACGATCCAGAAGCCGTAATGCTTGGAGCATTGCGGGGGATTCAGCCACTGTTTGAACGTCGTAAGGCGGCCCCTAAAGGAGCATGGTGGCGGTGGTTATTCGCAGATCGCACTACGTAATCCTCCTATTTTCGCCCCAATTCCCGGCTTCAAACAGAGCTTTTAGCGCCTCTTGACGGTGCTTCGTAAAGGCAATCAGTTGGCATGCCGATCTCCTATATGAGCCTGGGGGGGCCATAATATGCAGATTCTTACGCTTGATGATGCCGACTTTCCCGATTTAATGCGCGCCTGGAGCGATGGGCGGCGTGTAGGTAGTTTTACCCGCGATGGTAAAGTTCAGGTCGTTACGGTTACACCACGCCTGGTTCTAATTCTAAGCGAATCAACTCAGGATCGAATTGCAATCAAACCGGCCAGGTCTGTTACCGAAGCCGAGAACGTAGCGCGAGAGATACTTGAGCGCGCTAGAGAGCGGGGGAACGAAGTGTGGGAAGAGGGCTAATATCGCGAATTTTACGTCCTCAACAGCTGCGGAATGCGATTAAAATGCTCGTCGAAGGTAAACAGGCTTAAGTTATGCTGTATTACTAGACTTGCAATCCAGATGTCATTTGTAGGAATTGGCATCCCAGCAGAGCTTAGTTGAGCAAAGAGATTTGCATAGTATTGAATAGAATCCTCATCCGGCCATAGAGTTCGAACGCGCTTTGACGCTAGAAAATGTGCAAGTTCACGCTCGTTATTGCGAGCCTTAGTTCCGGCTGCAAATCCTGCTCTTAGCTCGCCCAGGACTATAAATGGTACAGCGAGCTCCTCTGCCTCCCTAAATATCGCAACACTACCACCCTCCCCTCGACAGAAGGAAACATAGGCATTGGTATCAATTGCAATCCTCATCTCCAGAGATCGCCATCAATCTGTGACTGCGCGGTTAGCGCCTGATCAAACTCCGGATCCTCAATCCAGGTACCGACCAATCTGTCCAGATCTTTGTGCACCACTGGCTCGCGAGCCGAGTCGCCGCCAACAATACGCTCCAAAATATCAAGAACCAATTGGTTCAAGCTCTGCTCCTTCTGCTTTGCCAATTTCCTAAGCGCCCGATCGACATGCGGCGGAACATTTCGAAGGGTATATTGGGCTGCTTCACGTGCCTTCAATTTCATGTAGGCAGTATAGGCTGGAAATGCAGGCATTGTAAAGTTCGATTTCAATCCGGGCCTGGGAAAGTCCAAGTCATAGTGGATTTTTCCTACTTAATTTTCTGTATCTATTCGCTATTCCTAAATCCAACTGGAATCAAGTATGGGCACTATGCCTTTCCACTATGCCTTTCCCCACCCCAACTTTGCGAACTTTGCCAAGCTGCTTGGTGACATATCAACTTGCATTCGTTGATGATTTTTCAATTTAAAGATCTGTGTCACATGGCGATGGAAATTTGAAATTTCGAGAAAG
>Ga0163148_10002718_pt1 | contig 20618 bp, 14 predicted proteins | sample OliLakLV19MP7P2_FD_148606 | JGI IMG/M metagenome (GOLD analysis project Ga0163148, IMG submission 148606) | Freshwater microbial mat bacterial communities from Lake Vanda, McMurdo Dry Valleys, Antarctica- Oligotrophic Lake LV.19.MP7.P2 | ecosystem: Environmental > Aquatic > Freshwater > Lake >...
AAGATCAGTGCCGTTTACCCGAAAACTCGGACAATTGCAAAAACGCGAACACCTAATTACACGGGAATTGTGGCATGCATAAGATGCGCGCGTCTGATGATCGCATGCAATTGATGATTGCTAACAAATCTCCAATCCAAAAATTCAACCCACCAATGAACAAAAGCTGCTCCCACCAATCCCAGAGCACGTTGCTGCACTGTGCCATTTTGACCCGGCAAGTCTGTGACAAAAGGATGTTTCTGCCAGCCAGTTTCTGGTGTGCAAACTGGGCACTGCATTCTCCCCCATGCGTTGAGAACTGAGTGAAGAACATGTTAATCAGTTAGCAGTGCAGGTTTTGATTGCCAGAATCGCTGACACGCTCAATGGTGTGGTGGGTGGGTTAATTTTTTCGTGCAGCTTCCACTGCTGTTTCACTGTGCGATGCTTCTCTTTCTCTCCCCCACGATTCATGTGCATGTTGAGTCACGTGGTGACTGGACAGGTTGAGTGACTCGCAATGGTTGTCAATTGACGGATGTGTGAGGATGATGGGAGTAGAATGCACTGCATTTGAGTGCAGTTCCTTGTTGGAATTTCATTCGTTTGCTTGGGAACTTCAACGTGAATCAAACTGATTCACCGCAGGATGACTGTCACTTCATTTTGACCAGTCGGAGCAGACTTGAGCAGTCAGAGCACACCGCATTCTGCATTGCGTGTGTGTCGAGCATCACACAGTTGGCCAGACTGTGTGCATCGACAGACAGCAGTGTCGGAATTGTCCGATTCAACCTTTGGTTGTTGACACCGCATCATCAGTGACCGTTTGAGGTCCTGTCATTGCTTGGTGTGGGTTCTTGCTTCCGAATGGACCATTGGGCTGAAGCCGCACAGTCGCAGTGTGTCTTGCCTCGTGGCAAAGGGCTGACATTGCAGTGACTGCTGACTGAGTCTTTTTGACCGTTGAGATTCGAACCCATGACCTCTCAGAAGCTTTCCACATGCACAGTGTCCACTGTGGCATGAATTCACAATGCACTGTGCCATTTTGACCCGGCGAGTCTGTGGCAAAAGGACATTTTTACCAGCCAGTTTCTGGCATGTGAACTGAGCACTGAGTTGCAACATGCATGCCTGGTCACAAAAAGATGCATGCACTGCAGCAATTGAACAGCTGAAAATGAACCATCTAGAGAAACAACCAGAAAATGCACAAATGGCACTGACTGAAACAAATGGAATCAATTTTTGCATTGACAAAATCAGTTTAAGCTCATTTGATGCCACCCTTAAAAGTCAAGACTAAAATTAACCCAAAATGGAAGAAAATTTCAATGCCCTGAAACAAATTCATCAACCTCAAAGAGATGGTTTGAAGCAGTCGCTCCCAAACAGCAACCAACATTGCGACCTTCAAAAACTTGGGGAAGGAAATTGAAAGACTCATGACATAGGCTCCTAGATGGAGTGAACAGAGACTCTCAACAGTCTTTCTGCACATTGATTGTTTCCACAAAGTTGCATCCTTTGTTGGTGTGCTTGTTGTTTTCTTCTTTTGGTTGTTGTTCATGTCTCTCATGTCATGTTTGACAAGTTTTGCATTGTGAATTAGGCCAGCAAGTTTAACAGCAAAAACACAGAGTTTGATCTTTTGACCAGCTTCTGCTGCCTTCTCTTTTGTGTGTTGCATTCCAAGAATGCTGAATTGCGGCATTTCTTCTTGTGGAGGATTGGAACTTAGACAATGGTTGCTTCTGACAGTGCAGTTGTTTTGGCCACATCATTAGCTTTGGCTCTAACCTTTGTTTTTGGTGGCTGTTGCAATGAAAATGGTTGCTGACATGCTTGATTGCTGCTGCTGTGTTTGTTGTTGCCTTGAGTTGGTTGAGTGCTTCAAATAGCATTTGCATTGGGAAAGGTGTTGCCTCCAACACGCATGCTTCTGGAATCAATGCCTTGTGTTTGCCCATGATTGTTGTTGGAGCTTTGTTGGGAAAACAGGTTAATAGCATTGGGGTGTCTGATTGCTCTTGTTGTTAGCACTGATGCTCTTGCTGATTTCCATTGTTTTGGTCAGTGGCCAGCATGCCCGCAAATTCACCAAAAACTGAACACAAGATCTCACTGAAAGCATCGCATTTTTTTGCATGCATGTCCAAAGCAAACCAGAATGACTCCCTGGAAAAATTGCAGAATCACAAGGAAGCAAGCCTGTTCAATGTGAAACAAAATGACATCACATCATCTTGTGATGATGTCGAAGCATGAGTTGACAACACACGTTGGATAAAAAAAATCTGTTGTGTGACTCGCACCTTTCAATGTTGCCAACACAAACTGCACCTGGGGGAAAATTGCACAAGAGGGCATGCATTAGCCTGGTTGGCATGGATTAGCCTGGTTGCTCTTCTGGAAGGGAGCAAATGCAGCATGCAGGTGCAGCAACCTAATTGGCATTGCGTGAGAACTGAGAAGGCTTCCACAATGCTGACAATTTCTGAGTGCTCAGAAAACTTGAATGAGAAAGCCTGAGTGCTAAGGAACTCTTAGTCAATTAATGCTCAACGACAACATGAGTCCCAGTTTCTTTCTTAGCGCAAAGTAAAACTGAATAAGACTTTCTTACTCAGACTTTCTCAGTGCTAAGAAAGAATTTTTGCCATTGAGAAAGTCACCTGCAGAGACACATTTGGAGTCAGCCGGCCAAAGGAGCAATTTGATCCCATCTGTCTTGGAGTGCTGCTGAACATGGTTTTGCCCCAAGGTGCTGTGTAAGGACATGCAGTTAAGGTCATCTTGGATAGAGGAGGGAAGGGCAAAATTGATAGTTATAACCTTTTTGCTGTTTGGGTTGGCAGAAAAAGTTCTGCACTGTCCCTCCAGCAATGGTCGGTCGGTCGGGATGACACGATGAACGAGCGTGCCAACCGTCTTTGACCATGTTTGCCGTTTTTGAAGGCGTGTTTGACATTTTTGAAACCCTGTTTTCTTGGGGAGTTTGAAAAAAGTGTGCTACAAAAAGTGCACTGTTTTGCTATGCAAAGTGCTGTGCACAAGCACACTTGAAGTGCACTGACAGCACACTTTTTTTCACTGTGAACATTTTAGCAATAATTCTTTCTGATTGTCATAAGTCCAAAATTGCACTGAAATTTCTGCACACCCTTAATTCCAAAATGTTCTTTAAGTCCAAAAATGCACTATTTTTTCCACACAAAATGTTGTTTCAATTTGTTCTTAACTAGTTGGCTAGTTGGTGGTTAACCCTAGCCCTAAAAGAGCGCACATTTTTTAGTCACAAGCACACTTGCCACCACACTTGTAACTCACAGGCGCACTTGAAGGCTGAAGCCTGTTAAATAGAACTCACAGGAGCGCACTTTCAAGCGCACTTCCGAGCACACTTTTTTCATTTTCGCCTGTTTTCTTGCTTGTCAGCCGCTGACCGTTTGAAGTTGCCGAATTATTAGCTGAAGATATCTTTTCAAAATCAGAACGGTACACTACGGTTACATGTTATAGGGACCTATTACCACCGTGATTGGGAAGCAGCTTCTGGATTGCTTTAGGCCACGTTCTTTTTAATTTATTTGCTCTCAAAAACGGAAGTGCAATAACCGGAAGCAGGACACTTGGCTAATGTCCTCACAGTATTATAACCTATCCTATCTTACTATTCCCATCTCACACCGTCCATACAGCCTGAAAAATACCAGCATAGTCACTTACTAATCCTCTACAGTATTTAATGCAACGAGCTAGTAGTACGTGATCCTCGGAGTCCTGGCACCGGTCACTCGGAAGGTCGCTGCCTATGGTATGCTCGGTTCACAAAAACCACAAAGTGATGCTGCCAAACCTTGTTGTGTTTGATTGCTTGGTTGCTGGCCTTGGACTTGCTCGCCTTTCTTTGGATCAGAGAAACCCTCTCGACAATGACTTTATTATATTGCTGTACATTGGACCCAAACGTGGCTAGTAGTGTTGAGACTTGCATTTGAAGACGTGTTTTTGGAGACTTGTTTTGGTGGAATCAATCATATCAGGCACTTCTGTTCCTCCAAAATGAAGGATAGGAACACAATTCGTTTCGTTCTTGTGGGGAAGGACAAGGCATTGGGGTTGAATCACCTGCCGTTTCGCGGTTGCTAAATTCGTTTACCAGCTGTGGATGGTTGTTGTTCAATCGCGATGTCTTGGCTTTCCCCCGAAAGAACGAAGGTCGAGAGCTCCACCCGCTTAATTGTGGCTGTACGAAGCTTGCCGTAATAGTTGATTGGTGGTACGCCCCGTTGTTGTTTGTGTCAAGAAGAAGCCATGGAGCAAGACACCGACGTTGCCCAAAGGCATGCTCATCCTGGTGCTATCAAGATCAAACCGACCACTGGAAACGTTCTCTGCTGCGGAATAGAGGAGCCTTGCGAGTGTTGGCTGTTGTAGGCCCAGTGAAGTATGATAGGTGCAGTATTGGAAGCCACAGGGCTGTGTCGTGGAAGAAGGAAGTGTCGTGGGGTGGCATCGGACAACAGAGTATGGTTTGTAGATTGCATGGGACCAAGCCAAGGCAGGGACAAATCCACCCTCCTCAATCCATCAAAAGGTCAGGACATGACGGCGTGGCTGGACGAACCATCGGCTCTGGTTACTAGAGTCTACTGACCAGGGTCGGTCGTCTGTTCAATCGCGACGTCATGACTTTTCCCTATGATGTATGTGGTGGTCATTTCTCCGAAGAATGGGCGATTGGATTGGTTGGATATCAAGAAGGCCCCTTGCCGGCTGGACGTGAATATGAGTTGTCATGTCAAGAACGTTCCCGGAAGGTTTGCCGCCACTGGAAATACGGCCTGTAAGTACAAGTCTTTGCCCACTATACTACCCGCTTGGCTTGATATTGGAGGATTGGCAATATATTTCTTGTTCGCGAGTGACCCTGCCATTATTTGTTTGCTTGCTTCAAATGTTTGTACAGGATAAAAAAAGCCGGAAACCAATTGTTGTTCCCATGTGTCTTGACCCAGGGTGTCTCCTTGGTGGCCTTCCACAGAAACACTTCTTATGGGTGTCGCAACGCAGAAAAATTGGTCAAGAAATGTAGATTGTTTTCCACATAAAGGCCAGTAAAATAGTTGGTGCTTTTGAGGGCCACGAGCTTCACAATTCAGATCCAAAAGTACAATCGATTTCATTCTTAGGAAACAAGAGGAACCCACGGACCAAAAGCAGCCATCCTTGCATGTGGTAGATGTCGGCAAAGGAAGCCTGCAACGGAGGAGCAAAAGCGAAAATCAAAAGTTCCAGTCTCCCGACGGTTCCGCAACCACTATCAATCCCAGGAGTCTTCCATGGAAGCAAGAGACGACTTTCTCGTGCACGCCAAAGGCTGCCCTTTTGGTGCATTGTGACTCCGGCTGCACGGACTACTAAACTCGACGGCGGAGGTCGCGGATGGAGCATCCATCGGTAGGTAGAAGTTCATCTACTGCATTAGTAGAAACACTCCTTTTCGAGTAGTCTTTTCGGTAGCTTTTCGCCTAATGATAATATCTAATTGATAAAGGGAGGTTCACTGCTTCTGCGTAGCTGCACCAAGGTAGTGTAAGCTGTAGAGCAACGGTTGCCCGCTGCTCCAAACGAAATGCTCGTCATCTCATCAGGCGGATTTGCATGGCGGGTTGTTGGTGTGGGAGGGGGCGAACTTCTCGCATCACGTCGTCATGGACGTGTAAGAGTACACGATTCCTAACCTTACTGCATCAGGTCTGGCCCCACACCAACAGTTTTTTAAACTAAAACATGCTCTGCTTTTTCCCAATGTGTTACAGAGCAATGTTGTAAGTGCCATTGGAGCTTCTGAGCCCTGAACATCTGTGAGTGGCCTACAGAAAAACAGCATTAACCAAAATCACACTGAACAGCAAAGAGTGACTGATTTGTAGCAAATTGTCAGAATTGTTTCTAAGGCTGATGCTTTGAAACAAAACAGAAAATAATCTCCTTGTTGTTGGTCCTCATATTGATTTCAGTTAAACATCAGCTAGGAAAACATTGCACCTAGTAAAATCTGTGGTGCATTTGTCAAGACAAACTCACAATGTTTCTTTTGATTCTTTGTGCCATTTGATGCCCATCAAAGTGCAATAGCGGATTTCAAGCACAATGCTACAAAGAAAAGAAAAAAGAAATGTGTGATTCTTTTTGCCTTTCACAATGACTTGGCTGTGATGTCAATGTGTTCAATGCAAAAATGTCTTTTCTCGCACACAATTTTTTTTGTTCCTCCTTTTCCTCCCGTTTTAGGCCTCATGTCAGTTTTCCCCCTCCTTTGAGGCAAAGGAAAAAGCACCACTAAGCCCAATTTTCTAGTGGTTCCCTTTTCTCCTTGTGCACAACTCAACCGTTAGTTGCTCGCCAAGAGAAAAACAGAAATGATGCATCAAAACAATGACTCATTTTCCCTGTCATCATGACATTGCCAGAGTGCAAGAATTCCATTTCTCTCACTGTGTTCCTGCTTCTCCCATCCCAGCATTGGAAGGGGAAAAGATGACAAAAAGAATGATAGGATGACTGGTCTAGTTCCAGCCAGTCAGAAAAAGAGGGTAAGGCGTGTTGTACCTCTCACAGTGCTGGCTAACTGCAGAAGGGCTCATGTGAGACCAAGTTGTTGTCACATTCAACATGTTGTGGGAGGCGACACGTCATCGCGCATGGTTTGGACAAATCGGACTGAAATATGCTCAGCATCCACGACAAAACAAAAACATATGAGTCTTCATAGGTGGAAGCTGGTGGGGATAGCTGGAGTTTGATCAAACCTCCTTGTGAAATTGGGAACCAAAGAAAGGGTTCTGCGCGGTAGAATACCAATACTTTTCCCATGACTGCAAGAAGCCGATGCTTTTCTCATGACTGCAAGCAGACGAGATATTATCAGTAGTAAACTTGCAACCAGCTAGTCTTGGAACAGTGATAAAGGACGACACGCCCAAGTCCTTGAAAACTGGTTGGGATGTCATTTATGCATTGAGGAGACACAACGTTTTCATCAGTCTACGTTCCTAATGAAACAACAAACAAGCAAACCACAATTGAATGCCAACATGACAGCCACACGAATAGCATCCCAGCAGCAGGAGCTACAGTTTCTTCCAAGGCACCAGTGCCGCCGGTTGGTCCTGGTAGCGGTGGGTATTTGTGTCTTTTTGCGATCCTTTTCTTCCCAACGGGATGACCTTGTCTACATGGCAACCGCTACGAACAATGTGGGATCCACAAGAATGGCTGTATCGGCATCGATGAGCAAAATTCCACCCACAACATCGGCATATTCATCAGCCGTTGTGGAGGACAAGGGCAACCACCACCACAACATGTACATCGCGAACAAGACAGCGGCACACACTTCCTTCCTACGACAAACATGGGACTGGCAAGAGTACTATCATGTCAAGTTGACCACCGATCAAGCTACTGCTGCTGCTTCTGCTGGTACCGCCGAGAGAAAGCTCGACAAGACCTCTCAGCCAACAACAGCTAGTCCCACTATTAGCACGTCTGGTCCCACAGAGAGGCCGACCTCTGCTCCTACCATTGGGCCCACCGGCAGCCCAGTATCCACAACCAGAACGAGGCCCAGGGACTATGTCCAACAGCACGAACATGAATATCCTCGCCTTTGTGGTGGCTGTACCATGAAGGTTGTTCCATCGGCGGGGTTGCGGAATCCACAACACAAACGACCCATGACATGCGGGGATTGGATGGATCAAAACGTCTTGGAGAAGCAGAAAAAGAAAGTCATCAGCAACATCACCAGTGCGACTGCCGAAGACTATCTCCAGGCCGCCCGGGAAATTGCGCAATTGCATCCATCGTATTGTCACCGATGTGATCCAGATCATTGCCCCGACCACGACGCAAATAAACAATACCTTTCCCTGGATATCGCAGGACCCAAAATCAATCGAGCTTCCACACCCTGGTTTTCATCCCTTCCCGCACACGATCCCACCAAAAATTTCAGTCGCTTTCCCCTCCAAGCTTTTGACGATTTTCAGAATTATTTTGCCGACGAAAACAATTTACAAACCAATCGACGCTATGCCGTGGATATGAATCCATCCATAATCCCCATTCCAAAAGATCAAATACCGCAGTATTTGACACCCCAACAAAAACGGGAAGTGGTATATTTGGCATCCTTTCGTGTTTCCAATGCTCACGATTGTTTCCCAGAAGCCTTGGCGCCCATAACCATGGGCCAAGGCCAAAACAAGAAGGAATTCAATCGATTGGGATTGGCACTCTTGCGAGAAGATTTGACAGTGATTGATGATGTCGTGTTGGAAACGTCCAAATCCTTGGGAGATAAATCAGATTATCGATTGTTTCTCTTACGCGGTCAAATGTATCTGACCACCTTTACACGAATTGCACCCATTTGGCTCAACAAACCATCACTCCACAACAATACTCATCATAATGGCAGCAACAACACAATATTGGAACGAAAAGATCTCTTTGATCCTGACGCTCACAAAATGACCATGTACTTGCGGGAGGTATGTTCCTGCTGTCAATCGACGCGATGTGGTGGCAAAAACTTTCAGTACTTTGAAAGCCAAAACAAAGTATATGTGGAAACCAGACCCATGGCACCCCATACCGTGGAAGTTGTCGACCTAAATGCACCTTGTGTCAAGAATGCCAAAAATAATTCCCTCTTGTTTTTGTCCGAATCCATGCCCAACGAAACCAGTTTCTTTACGAACGATGAGTATTACTTTTCCAGCAAAGGACATCATACCTTGCCATATCAACCACAGAGTGGGACTGCAGGGATTCTTCGAATTCAAACACCATCCTCCAATGGCAAACAAGAGGGAGGAGAGGAACTTTTCGTCGGAGTCAGTCATCGAAAAATTCATGGTGGCCAACGCAGTTACCGTGATCAAAACAACTTGAGCTTTGCCCTACGACAATATGTGTCGCATTTTTATGCCTTTCGCCCAGAACCGCCCTTTGACGTGGTGGCGGTATCGGGTGCCTTTTGTTTGGGATATCCAGAGGACCGTGAACTATCTTCTGCCAAAGCACCCAACAAGCTGCAACATGTCATTTTGGAATGGCTTCGGAAACGACCCCTCATCATGGCCGAGCAAGAACTGGATTGTCCCTTTATCACCTTTGTCACGGGCATGACACAATCGCCCATTGATCCCAACAAGGTGGTCCTTGGGTATGGAGTCAATGATTGTATGTCACGCTTTGTCGAAATAGACAAGTCGGAAATTGTTCGACTCTTGTTCCCCAATACTACTACTAGCTAGTACCGCTGCAGGGTTCGAATCGTCCACCAAAGACTACTAATACCACAATGGATGTGGAGTAAGTGCAAAACGAAGCATCACAGCACATGTAGCTACATCCACAGGAAAACAAATGCACAAGCCGACCTAATTATTGTATAATAGTAGCCCGCTTTGCAGCCCGGCCGCTTTGCATCATGAGCCAGATTTTTGGGATTCTTGGATCGGTGCTATGCCACTTCTGCCTTTTGGGGGCAGAAGAAAAAGTGTGTTGCACTTGTGGGTGTTCCTATATACAGTACTGGTACGGCAATACTGTAGTGTCCCGGATTGTGCTACTAGCTAGTATCCATACAATAGCATTGGAGGTCTTTGAAGGCTGGGGCAACAATGGTGAAGAGCAACTGTCGGACTATGTTTAGGGTATTTGCCTGGTGATGACAGTAAGGGCAGGGATACATTGACTGCCAAACTAGACCCTACTTCAATGATATGATTGACGACATGACACATGCATGCTCTCCTGCAGAGTCCCACAAAATGAATAAACGCGAATTACATTAGTGCAAAGAATGCGGTCAATAGTGTATGAGAAACAGAGCCTGCATGAAGTGTTACAGAATTTACAGGGGACGTGAAAACCAGTTACACACAAAGCGAAGTGTCTTCACCAGTTCACGTGCAGTTGTTTTCTACAAAGGTGGTGTACCGTAAATTGTATGTTCGCGAAGGCTTCAATGGCGAGTTCAATGCATTCGGATTACTAGCACTACTGTATTAGCTACTACTCCGAGTAGTAGGTAGCTACTCCTCCTCTTTGACCAGCTAGCTAGACTATCTGGAGTACTGTACGTAGCAGGTATTCTTTCAGACAAATCTTTTACGTCGCAATGTACGTAACAGCTTACTTTTCGCTTCCGAAAATAGCAGCAGTATTTTTTTGACAGTGGGTGCTGTAATTACTGGCCGCAGTATATTAACGTAGGTTGAAGTTGTAATATATCTGAAAAAGAAGTCGAACAATGAAACAATGTTCTTTCGTTTCCCTGGCTACGACGTATCGATGGTCAACCATTTTTCTAAGCCTTTTTTTCTTATGCAGACATCATTGGAAATTCTTTTTTTCGGTGCGACACCCCAAAGGTTGCTTACAGGAATAACAGGATGGCCTTTTGCCATTAATAATCTAATATGTACTTGAAGTAGCATTCGGTTCGCAACTGCGTACTTCAAGTATATATTTCTTCTAAGTCAAGCCGAAGTTTGCTGAATTACTACTACTCCAGTACAGTAGTACCGTACTAGCTAGTAACAGTACGACGGAAGGTGTAGCCATGTTCGCCGTTATACAATGAGAACCATTCACTTGGTTACGAGGAATGCGCACAAGACAGTGAGGGGAATTGTTAAATTGTCTATTCTACAAATCTACTTAATATCCGTGTCGTAGTAGGCTCGAATATTAAGTTTGAGACACAATGGAGATTTAGTATTATATTGAATCTATCTACTCTATTATAGCTAATATTTGAGGAACCAAGGGAGACAATAAGGACGATGTCGCAGTAGCCTCGAATCTTAAGTTTTTTGAAAATATTTTTTTCTACAGACCCCCTCATAAGAGGAGAGGTCACCCACGTTTGCTGAGAATCACCTTGGAAAAAATGCATACAGGAGAGTCTTTCGTTGTCTAAGGCACTTGGTTCGGTGCTTTTACTCCGGCGTGCCAATAAAAACTTCAATGCAAACGCTGCTATTCTTACTTACTAGAGTACAGCACTGCGAGCTAGTACCTACTGCTAGTAGTTGCTACCTAGTAGTGATAGAAGCGTTGCCAATAGTACACATTCCTCTTCTTCTCCATTTCCGGAGAACACTTTACAGCCGTAGTAGTCGCTCTTCCCACAAAAGTAGTGAGTCAGCCTCATGCATCATATCAACAACAGTGACCTATTCGTGGCAATGGGAGATGCACAAGCTAGTAATGCCGGTGCCGGTGCCGGTGCCGGCGACACCACCTCTGCCGAGGGTCCCATTGTCTATGATACTAGCGAGAATGCCTATGAGGAGGAGGAGGAGGAGTATGAAGATGAGGACGACATGGATATGGAATCCGAGTCCTCTTCGGATGACGAGGACTGTGAGCCTTTTATCGATCCAGCCACGATCAACACCCTCTCACAGGCCGAACGAGAATGGGCCTTGCAAATCAAAGCCGCCGTCGAAGAAGAATCAAGTTTGCACAATTTGAGTGATTTCTCGTATGCCCAACTGGCCTTGGTCGTCGACCGAGGCGACGTGGCCAACGCCTTGAAACGCGTCAAAGGCATGCAAGTCTTTCGCAAAGAATACGCCGTCAACGACACTCCCGCACAAGCCTGTCAAAGTGTGCGACACGTCATGAATGTCCATCCCGGTTCCTTTTTGAACTTGGACATTTGTCCCGAGACTGGAGAAGGCATTCTGGCCTTTGATTTGGGAGCCTTTTATCCGCATCGCATCACCACGGCCTCGCCACAAGCTCCCAATCCCATTGAAAACTTTCGACAAACCATATTGTGTGAGTATTATGGCATGGCCGCGGTCAATCCGTCCTTGCAATCCATACGAGAAGGCATTTATTTCTTGTACGAAGGCAGTAATTTTCGATGGACCAATGCCGATACGACCTTGAATCAACGCATCTTTGATGAAATGCGAGATTTTTATCCGACCAATTTTAAAAAAGTCATGGTGTACAATACCAATTCGGTCGTGACCTTGTTTTGGTCCTTGATCAAACCCTTTCTGCCAACCAAATTATGGGAGACCTTGGAATTGGGATGTCAAGTCAATGGTGCGGACCATACCAAACCCAATCGAACCTTGAGTGAATTGTATTTGCAACCCGACACGGCCGGGGCCGAGCATTATATGTTGGAACGAGTCCATCGATTCATGGTGCAACGAACTGAAAATGAAAAGAACTTTCGTCTGTGATGGTTTTGGGCGACAGTGGTGTTGGTGACGCGACTGCCATGGTCCGAAGTTAAATACACACAACACGTATTGGACCCTCTATTGCTATCTTCTCATCTTATCGCAATGTGTGGTATCGCCTATGAAATGACTTTCTTGCGGCATCCGGTCTTGTTGTTTGCCAACCTGATGAAATGAGCATCGAATTGACGGAGCACTCGGGATCCACCTTGGAATTGGGCTTGAGCAGTTGGGTTCATCTTCCCTGACTCCACTGGAATGGTTGTCACTGGACATGAAGCTTAGGATGGTAGGACCAACGTCCTCTCATATTTCGGCAATTTCGCCGTCCGAGACTCATGATGTTTGCTACGTCTTTGATTCCTCATTACTTTGTGAATAATGTACTGAAATTCTGTCAGACAACAATTTGGATTTCACAAGGTGATCCATTGTTGGAAGGAATATAATTTCTATGTGCCAGCTGCACTTCTTTCTCCTACGGGTGATTCTTTGCCTTCTGTAGCTTGTCAACATCATTTGGTCAGGCCGGATATATCCTAGCAGCAAAGATAGAATTATTTTTAAAATTGGTTAGCTTCGTCACATACACATATCCTGCGTTTGAATGGGTAGATTATATATAACCCTCAAACTCGGATCAATGGTTGTTGGCCATGGCCATGCCAGGTTGTCAAGATATTAAATTATAATTTGTCTGCTGTAATAGTTCGATAACGGATATGACTCTGACACTGTGACAAAAGTAATAATAACATTGACGCTAGTAACCCTGACGTCAGCCCCGTGTTTTTGAGGCGCACATCTGCTCAAATTTCCCTCCTGATCGAAAGAAATGGGCCTATTACTCGTACTGCAGTATGGCAATCAGTCAATGAATGACTCACTCATTCATCCGATGACAGGACGGCTAATTCAATAGCTACATCCGAGCCGACCAAATGATATGCAGACTGGTGTCGGCACAGCACGCTCTACTAGCTAGGAGACAAACATCTCCACTCACTCATCACTCAGCCTCCAACTAGTAGACAGCTAGCTATAACTACCCCAGGGCGCCTGATTGGATCCACCATTAGTGTGCGCCTCCAAAGAACAACATCTCCCTGCTTCTTCTTCTTCGTTCCATGCATGTTCTTGGTTGCAGCCTTTTCTTCTACCTCCAGAATAAGACGGCCTTGTCCCAGCAGCAGGTTCCACCCCCCTGTCAAAGATGCTTCTTCATTACAATTGATCACGAAACGTACGAAGAAGAAGCAAACATCTCCATTGTTGTTGTATTTGTCACAGACCGAACTAGAGATTGGCCTATGGACTTCTGCCTTTGCTGTCTCGCACATTGGCATGTCGGCCATTCGCAACACCATTGTTGACACGTTGGGTAATTTTGCCGACAATTCACTGGGGTTGGTGGGGAGGCCCGAATGGAAATTGCCAGACATTTGGCCTGGAGACGAGGCGGGTCAACAAATTTTTCCAACTCCTGAAATTGCGGGTCGGCAACTGTATCGAATCCTCTACACGCTTATTTCGTTCGTGACGCTGGGATCTGCCTTTTCAAGTTATTTGCAAGCCCTTCACGAACCACCAACGATACCTCTAACATCCACCACTGCTGACAGCGCCTGTTTTTGGATTGCTGTCTTCTCTTGGGCCATTTCCGTTACCTCTCTGGCCAATCCTTCGCCCTTGTCGTTGGTACCTGTCTATGAGACACAAAAAGAAGACACTTCTTCTACATTGGGATTGCAACGCAAGGATGCACAAAAGTTACAAGCCAAAGGAATGACGCGCATTACACGACATCCACTGATCCTTCCTGTGGTTTCTTGGGCCATGGCAACATCACTGTCCTTCGGAGGACAACCGAGAGAATGGCTCTTTTTTGGAATGTTGGCCATGTATGCAATCTGCGGATGTTATGCTCAAGACTTGCGGGTCCTGAAGGAAGAAGGAAGTGTTGGCACCGTCTTTGCACCTAAACAAAATTTACAAGCATTTTTCAAGGATACATCCTTTGTTCCCTTTGGTGCTGTCATCGATGGACGTCATTCCATCCAAGAGGCTGTCGGGGAAATTCCATGTTGGGCGTTTGTTGCTGGGATTGGGATTGGATACGAACTCCAAAGTATATTACTCCACTGGCTAGCGAATCAATCACAGGATATAATGTAATAAAAATGCTAGATTGGTAAATACTCTCAAGGTCCACATGTTCAATGTTACAAATCTTCGCCCAGAGCCCAAGCTAGCCTTCTCGGCTTGCTTTGATGGATGATACACTTGGACTTGCAAATGGGCATTTGAGACAGAATGTGTTGCTATACTTCCACACATATCTCACCAAAATGATGATGCACACATAATGCTCCTCGGATGGTCCCTTTTCGGCAGGGCATGTGTGTCGATCAATGGTGCGCACGCAATAGATCCTTTTTTCATCAGGAATGATAGTCAGTGATCCATTCGTTTTTCAAGTCTAGATCCAGCTTGATTGATAGCTACTAGCTACTAGCTAGCTAGGTAAGAGGGAGGAACCAAGTCCGGTGTTCCTTTTTGAAACAACTGCCTCACAGTGTACTGCAGTATGGGCCATCCGAAAACCCTGACACTCTTTTTGAATTGCCCGGGTGACACACACAACGGCAGTGGAGCCGCACACATGTTCGATTATAATCCTTCCGTTGAGGTTGCCGGAAGAATGACCATCGTGATGCTTCCGGCAATTTTAAAAATTGTGTCTTGAGAATTGATTCGATTCGGTTTGCAGAAAGAAACAACCTACCAACCAACCAACACAGCATCCCTTCACAGCAGTACTGTATGTAGCGGCAACAAAATCACAATAATATAACAACAAAACCAAAGCTTTTCTTCTACATGATAATTTTATACTTGCATTCATTCCAAAAAAGCATTATCAAAATGAATGCTCTCTCCGCTCCCTCCCAACGAATGGCTCGCACCATTCACAGCAGCTGCTGCATTTGGAATAAAAAATGGATGGCGACGAGTGCCTCCTCCTCCACCACCACGCTAGTAGTGACATGCTTATCGGGCGCCAATCGTACCAGCAAGACTTCTCTTTTAATGACTCGACCATTATTATTCCTTCGTGCCTTTTCGTCATCACCTACTAAACCTACAGTCACAACCGCAACTGCTGCCAAAACTACCACAGAAACTGCAGCTTCCACCGCCACTGCTTCCACCACTGAAGCTCCCTCCTCACAACAACTCCAACAATCACAACATTTGTCGCCCATGGCTCCCATGGTGGGCAATTTGGCGTACGTTGCCTTGGCATCGGGCTTTTTAATGACGGACATGTTGTCCTTGCGACTCTTACTAGTGGGTGGATATTCTGGGTTAGTGGCCTTTCACATGCTCCATACCCATCCCCTCAAAATTCCACTCCGATGGTCCGCCCTCTTTGTCTTGGTCAATGCCGGTGCCGCCGCCTTTTTGTTGGCGGATCAATGGATGGAATGGTTGTCGGTCGAAGAACAAGACTTGTATCACGCCCATTTTAGCATGCTCAGTCCAGGCCAGTTTGCCCAATTGTTGGCATTGGCGCGCACCGAGACCCTCTCGGATGGAACCGCCCTGACGGAAGAAGGACAAGTGGCCAAAAATTTGTACTTTATCATCAAGGGCCGGGCCAATGTCTACCTCAAGGAACATTTTGTCGCCCGCAACGGTGCCGGATCCTTTGTCAATGACGTGGCCTTTCAACAAGGCCACGGGGCCAGTGCGTACGGGACCGTCGTGACGCAAGGAAATTGCAGCGTCTTGGTCTGGGAGGAAACCGAATTGCGCGCCTTGCTCCAAAAAAAGCCGGCCATGATGCAAGCCATGAAATATTGTTTTGCTAGTCACTTGGTCAAGGGATTGTTGGAACAACGAGATGCCGCCCACTTAACGTCGGGACAATGGAACAAGTATCAAGTGCCCAGTTTTTTGCCACGGCAAACGAAAGCGTGACAAAGTGTTTTAGGAAGAAGGAATCCTACCGAGTCGGACAACACATAATCATCATCCAATCAGGTGGGAAGGAAGGATTTCTATTCCCTTCTTCAAATCAAAACGAGAACCAGAACAACAACAACAACTCCCTCCTTCATTTTGGAATGAAGAGCTGCTTTGTCACGGAAACAACAAACAACAACTCACGGATGGTTTCATGGGAACGGAACGGAACGGCACGGCAGGATGGAGTCTTCTGCGTGGCACATACAGACATGCCCGGATGCATGATTTTTTTCTTGCTTGTGGAAGCCAACCATGGTCATGTCGAGTCCAAAACCAAAATTCCGGTAGTATCATTACTGTACTATGACTCAGACAAAAACTCTAAAGCTGTACAGTACAGTTTGGAGGTGCACAATCCATGGTGCAAAAGGGACCAAGCCGTCGAGCCATCCAGAGCCCCTGCGGAGGAAAATGGAGGGATTGCCTTTGGGTGGTACAACCGCAATAAAAAAGAAAACGAGACAAAGGAATGGCTTACCTGGTGTACCTAGTTTACTATTAGTAGTAATTTCGGGGGCGGGTAGAAGAAGTAGGAAACAATACTGTTGTGGAATACCTCTTGTCGAATCACTCGATGCGTATTATATTCTAATTCCGCGGGAAAAGGCTGCATGCTGCATCGTTAGTTTTGTATACTCGTGCATCATCTGGAGTGTGACCGTACTATACAATTGTACCAATTTGGTATAGCAAGCTTGGTTCTAGCTACAAACTCTAATATTTTGGCGTCGAGTCTTCGTGCAGCAAACCATGACTCGAATGATGTAGGAAAGAAATTATTTTATAATTATACGTTTTACGGGGAGAAAGAAAAATACTGTACGAGTACTCGTTCGTCAAGCTAATGCAAATGCCATGGACATAATTATGTAGACCGCCTCTCACTCACGCACTCACTTCCTGCCATTCTTTTTAAAAGGGAGTGAATTCCTTATCAATGTGCTGCTTGTGATTGCCCATGGTACCATGACTCACCATGGCACCCAAGGCATCGACCACGATGCGCAGAGCCATCAAACTGGTAATATCGGCATGATCATAGGGTGGACTGACCTCGACCACTTCCATGCCACACAATCCTTCCTTGGCCACTTCACCCACGAGCTTCAAAGCTTCGCGGGGCAACAAACCACCCGGTTCGGGCCAACCGGTTCCCGGCACAAAGGCCGCTTCAATGGAATCAATATCGTACGACAAGTAGACCATATCACATCCATCCCAAGCGCGTTCCAAGGCCATTTCGGCAATCTTTTCAATGCCATATTGTTCGATATCATCCATGGTGAAAATGTTGGTTTCGCGTTCCACCATGTTGGGCACGGCAGGTCGAGGTACTTGCCATCCTCCAATACCAATTTGAACCAAGTTCTATAACAATAATAATAATAATAGTAAGTAGGTATATACAGGTAGGAACGAAAAAAGGTTAGAACAAATAAAGTATGAGAAGACAGCAAGCGACTCTCCATACCAAAAGAAATAAACAAAACTGCAGGATTACAAACAACCACGACAACCAATAAAGAATACAACAACAGCAATATATATGTTACCTTGGGGTTGACATTGGGCAAATTCGTGGCATGAAAGTAGGGCGTCGTATGCATCCGTTCGTCCAAATCTTTTTCTTGAATGTCGGCGTGACGATCGACATGAATGATCCCAATGTTCTTGGTCGTGACACTGGCAATTCCTCGGACCGTGGGAAAGCCAATGCTGTGATCGCCTCCCAAAATAATGGGAAAGGTTCCCGACGCACTAATGTGCGCAATGGCATTGGAAATTTGATCAAAGGATTTTTCCAAATTGGCCGGAATGGTAAAGACATCGCCGGCATCGCACAGGGTCATTTGTTCTCGCAAATCAATGCCCTTTTCGTAATTGTAGGGCGTGTACAAGGCGGAAATCCGACGAATGCCTTGGGGACCAAAGCGCGTCCCGGCACGGTAGGTACATCCTCCATCAAAGGGAACGCCGACGACGGTGGCATCGTAATTGCCCACGAGGCGGGCGTCTTCGACGTAGGGAGCCTTGAGAAAGGTATTAATGCCGGCAAAGTGGGGCAATTCTCCACGCGAAAAGGTAGGAATGGTCTTGTCTTCAATGCTACTGGCACCGGGCAAGCCCATTTCCAGATTGTGGGCGACTTCTCGATCATGAACTGTGGTAGGAATGGTGGCTTCCTATAGAATTAAAATAATATTCAATAATAATAATATCAAATCGGAGTGAAATATTGCAGGGATATAATACAATATGTACATGTAAGCTTGTGGTTATCAAAATGAATGGTCACCAGATTCAATACACAACGACTGGCTTGAATGCGCATACAGGATATAATGATACGGTTCGGCCTTTTACGACAAAGCAAAATGAATGCTACAGTCAATATTGGCCTGCACTTCTTCTTACCTTCAAGGCTGCCTTCCATCCTTTGGTCATTTTCGGATTAAAGGGATCGGGATGGTGCGAACGCACTTGGAGGCTTTGCAACGCGAGTGGGGATTGACGTTTGGTGGCGGCGGCCACGAGTCGTCGGGCTGCAAAACTAGTGGTAGTCGAAGCAGACATGATGATGGAAGAATTGAAAAATGGGATAAAGGTTTTGTTTGGTGGATGGATGGATATATTACTACTAGTTGTAGAAAGATAGTTGTAGAAAGATGGACTAGTAATAGAAAGAAGGGGCAGGAGCAAGACTTAAATGAACCTTGTTGCTACAGCTCTAACAAGTACTCGTAGCAAGTAATTGTAGGTTAATGTTTCTGCTAGCTGGTTCGTAGGCTTGTTTGCAGTTTCGTTGCAGCTGGTGACTGCTACTAATTGCTTTATGTTAAGAGATCTTATATTGTTGATGTTTAAGATGCCAAGGCTTGACGTTGACGGGATGAACGCCAGGAGTATTTGAAATAATAAGTAGACTGCTGCTGTAAGTGCTACAGGTACAATACCTGGTTCTCGCTGGAGGAAGCCCCAATCACCCTCAACACTCGCTCAACTCAGCTCAGACTCTTCTCTGGCCACAAGATCCATTTTAAATCAGATGCCGTATCTTTCACCGTACTTTGACCCACCTCACAAAATTAATCACATCAACGGTTGATGTGGTAGGTGTCAAGTGGGCGTCACTGTAGAAAAAATGCCTGGTGCTGTATGTTGAAGGGAGGAAAAACCATTCCGGTTGACACGAAAAAACTGTCGTACGTCAGCCTTTTGGAAGGACTGAGTCACAATGGAAAACATAGTACTGAGTAGATCCGTTTGGCACGTCTCAAAGATATATGCATACGAGTACTGTCTTGTCAACAGTAAGAACAGGTGTCAAGTTCGAAAGTTGAAGATCGGCTCGAGCAAGGCCAGCCTCACAAATGTCTTGGAAACCTTTTGGTGATTGCTTCTTCCCAGATCTTCTCAGGAATTTGAATGCTGGTGCCAGCACAATGCACCAGACACCGCCCCATCACTGGACCAAGTCAACAGGTGCAATTGTAGCCACTGCACATGCAACAGCCTCTGTTTCAGCACGGTTTTACCATTGTCATTTCTCATGCTCCTTTCTGGCACTGGCTGCATTTTGTTGTTTCCATTCACATCTGCAACCATGTCTCAAATTGCAGAAAAATGTTGCGAAAGAAAGTCAGATTGATTTTTTGACTGGTCAGCATTCGGGGGGCATCGTTGTAGTGGCGTGGCAACCGGTCAACACAACACTGACCCGATTGCAAGCTGGACAATGCATTGTGGCCACTGCCATGCAAGGACAAGCAATCACAGTTCATTGACAAAGATCACAAGCATTTGCAATGTTTCAATTTGAACACCAACCTGCAGACAAACCACATGCTCAACAAAGAAGTCAAGCAAAATGCGGCGTGCGTTTGACCACACATTTGGATCTGAAGACCAAGCTGTGGATGCAAGCAATGCTTGGCCAGAAAAGGAGCAAAGCGAGATGCACTTTTGGTTTGGCCACATGTTTGGATCTGAAGATCAAGCTGTTGATGCAATCCTTGGTCAGCAAAAGAGCACGCAAAAACAGTTGTGAATGTGTCACTGTCTTGCTGCACTTCCAAATGGGCATCGCCGGCCTTCATTCTGCATTTTCTGACTTCATTTGGTCTTTGCTGTGACGGTTTTTTCACAGAAGGGAAGCAACCAATGCAAGAGTGACAATCTGCACTTCTGGATTTTTTTGTTGAAGTTCATCTGGCGTCGCAGCAATGCATGCCACGAGGTCTGCATTGAGCATGATGTCCCAAAACTGGTCCTCGTCGGTCTTGGGTATGTTCAAAAGCAACCAGACACATT
>Ga0163148_10002720_pt1 | contig 20603 bp, 20 predicted proteins | sample OliLakLV19MP7P2_FD_148606 | JGI IMG/M metagenome (GOLD analysis project Ga0163148, IMG submission 148606) | Freshwater microbial mat bacterial communities from Lake Vanda, McMurdo Dry Valleys, Antarctica- Oligotrophic Lake LV.19.MP7.P2 | ecosystem: Environmental > Aquatic > Freshwater > Lake >...
TCTCTAGATAGATCGCAACACGGCGCATTCCGTAACCTAGGGTTAAGAAGAATGCTGCTATGCCGAGAAGTACGGGAACTATTGGAAATGGATCTCCAGTTATCGGAACTAGCTTGGCACTCGCTATTACTGCTGGTGATGCGGGGGGTATGCTGCGGGTGATATTTTGTGATGCTGGTTTAGCGAGTGCTGCTGGTGGCGGTGCTACCGCAATTTCAGGGTCAGCGATGGCGACACTCTCAACGGCTACCAACTGACTAACCTGTACCTTAGGGGCAACCGGAGATCTTGGTGCGGTGATTACTTCAACTTTCGGCGCGGGCTTGTTTGGAGTCTGCGGTAGTTCAGTCTGCGACGATGTTGCGGATTGAATTGCTGGTTCTGGGTTCACGGAGGCAGCGGCGATCTTGGTCGGTTTGGAGGGCAGTGCGCTCGCTGCAGAAAGAGTGACTGGCATTACAAACGATACAACTCCGCGATTGGCTGCGCGCACCATTGATACGTTGCGTTTGCCGCCGTTGCGAAATTCAAATACGAAGCGGGCTTTATCGGGGTGTCCACCAAGGCGCAGTGCGCTGAGTTCGCCGGAATCAAAGGTCTGGGTAAAGCTGCGTCCGACAGCTTCGCCGGGAATGTCGATAATTAGTCGAGTTGGTTCGGTTAGCCATGAGACCTTAGGGTCGGCGAATCCGGCGCCGTCTGTTGCAGCGCTTTGGCGGACGATCGAGATCTCGGTGGATCGCTGGTCGGTTTTCAGATTAATCGTGTGTTTGTCAGTCGTTACGGTCTGGGGTGTGGCGGCCTGGGCTGCAATTGGGAGCGCCAAAAATAGCGCTATGATAAGACAATGAGCTGATAATACTGTAGAACTACGGTGTGCCATGGGGCCTCCTAAAAACATCCTGTTTTCGGCAAAGGATATGATGCGTTCAGGAGGGCATTGGATGCGACGCGGGTTTCGGGATATGGCATAACGTATAGCAATTGAGTTCAGATTGGCTTGGCCAAGGGTGGGCGCACATAGGCTTTAATGGAGTTTTTATGAGCGGTTTCGAGATAAATGGACGCATTGTTCGTCCAGAAATACCCCACAATGTTATCAGTACGCCTGCCACGGTAGCTGAGCCAGGAACTCCGAGCGCGTTAGCAGCCGCAGTACTTAGTGCTGGTGGGGGCCCTGCCGCGAGTTCCAAGCGTTGATACCTACGAACCTAGTGCTGCAATTCAAGAGCCTTCTGATGCAGGTCACTATGATGGCTCCCACCAACAGCGCGACCAACAGCGCGATCGGGATAAGCGGCACAAGGGACGCGGCTCAATCAAACCTGGAGGCAAACCTGGCAACCTACCGGGATCACAATCACCAGACTAGATCCGCAAAGCTTAGTGCCGTCTCCACCTAAGATCTAGTTCTAATCCTGCTTACTCAGTGATTCAAGCTCGGCAAACAGCTCCTCGATCGCCTGTTCGTTTGCGCGTTGGGTTTTGACTAACTCGGTCATCTGCTTTGCAACTTGGGGGGTATTACCACGTAGCGATACGGCTAGGATCTCAGACTGCAAAGTCTTGTTAGCTTGCTCAAGTTCGGTGATCTTATTCTCAGCGTTGGCGATCTTCTTTTCTATCCCGGCCTTCGAGCGATTTTGATCGTTATCTTTACGTTCATTCTTCTGTTTGCGTTCGGACTTCGATGTCCCGGATTTAGCGCCACGCTGTGACTGCGACATGTCGTCTTCGTCGCCCCAGCCGATCGTCTCCATAAAATAGTCATAATCCCCTTCAACGATTCGCACGCCGTCATCAGCGAACAGAACTAATCGTGTTGCGAGTCGGCGCAACATAAACTCGTCGTGAGTGACTAGTAATACCGCGCCATCAAAACTTTCGAGGCTATCGACTAGCGCGGCAACGGATTCAACATCGAGGTGGTTTGTGGGCTCATCTAGCAACAGGAGATTGGTAGGCTGAGCTAAAAGCTTGCCGAGTAACACGCGGCTCTTCTCGCCTCCGGATAGTACGCTGATGCGCTTTAAGGCATCATCGCCACTAAACATCATTGTGCCACAGATGCCGCGAACGCGGGTGCAATCACTACCGCGACCGGGAACCGCAGTGGCACTAGACTCCATGATCTCCTGTTCAACGGTTAACGATGATGTCAGGCGTGAGATATTCGTCTGGCCGAAATAGCCGATCCTGGCATGTGGCGAGGTTTTGATCTCACCAACGGTTGGCTTTAGGTCCGCTGCCAGTAGACGCAACAACGTTGATTTACCCCGTCCATTCTTTCCGATCACCCCGATACGGTCACCCATCGCAACCGTTATTCCAAAGTCCTTGAGGATCTGAACCGGGTTCGGTTGTAACGTTGTTGCGGGGTAGGCAAATGCAAGATCCTCAACTGAGAGCAACGCTCTGCCATGGAAAGGCGCGGCGGTAAAACTAAAATCGAGTACCGGCTCATCGCGTAGCTCTTCGCCGATATCCATCTTTTCGAGCATCTTTTGGCGCGACTGCGCCAGGCTTGCGGTACCGGCCTTGGCCTTAAAACGTTCGACAAAGCGCTCCATCTCACGACGCTTCTTCTCCTGGTTTTGGCGGGTCTGTTCGTAAACGGTTTCATCCATCTCAATGGTTTGATAGAGTTGCTCGGTCCCACCAGCGATGCGCCGCACGCCACCACGATGAATTATCATGGTATGGGTTGAAACGGCGTCCAGGAAAGCTCGATCGTGAGAGATCATTATTAGCTCGCCACTCCAATCCTGCAGGTAGTGCTCAAGCCAGCGGGCTGAGACGATATCGAGATAGTTGGTTGGTTCATCGAGTAGCAATAGGTTCGGCTCAGAGAGTAGGACGCGCGCCAACTCAAGACGGATCTGAAAACCGCCAGAGAACATGCTGGCCGGGCGGGTCATGTCCTCTTCAGAGAATCCGAGACCGGACAGGATTATCTCGCCGCGATACTCCTCGTCTTCCTTGCCGTGCGGCAATCCGCGGCAGGCTTCGCGCAGAATTGTGGGTTCTGTAAAATTCAGGTGCTGAGATAGGTGTCCGATGCGGTAGCCACGCGGCTTTACAACCTCGCCGGAATCGGCTGACTCTTCCCCTAAAATGATCCGAAACAGTGTGGACTTTCCCGTACCGTTACGGCCCACAATCGCCAGGCGCTCGCCCTGGGTTAGTGAGAACGAGACATCGCTAAAGAGCGTTCGGCCGCCGAAAACTTTTTCTAGGTTGGTTATCTGGAGCATGACAGTTAGTACAGGTTGAAAACAGATATCTTAACAGATGTGAGAAATTAAAGGATGGTGATACGCGATCTACGTAGGGAGAGCAAACTGGCTATTTCAATTAACCTCAGCAATGACGGCTATTCGCGGAATTGAACCTTGAATAGCACCTCGAACAGCGCCTAACCAACTCCTACTAATCCGACCTGCGGAGTAATTGATTCGCCACCAAATTTTGCAAGATCACCTCGCAGTAGGTCCGCATTGGAAGGGCGCGTCAATACAAGCTGCAAAACATTCAGTGAACGTGTTCCGAACTCGGCCTGACAGGATGCTAGGTAATAGTTCCAGATGCGCTTAAATCTCTCGTCAAAGCCAAGGGCCTGAACTTTAGCCCCAGCCTGATTAAAACGCTCGCGCCACTCGGCCAAGGTTCGGGCGTAGTGTGGGGCGATATTCTCAACGCTCTCGATCACAAAACTAGTTTCCTTAGTGATCACCTTCGCTAGATGCGTTAATGATGGTAGGTGGCTTCCAGGGAAGATATACTTTTGAATCCAATCCTGGCGCTTGCAGTACTCGTCATACCACTGGTCTAGCATGGTGATCACCTGCAACACGATTATGCCATTTGGTTTGAGCAATCGCTCACACTGCGCGAAAAACTCAGGCAGATATCTATGCCCAACAGCCTCAAGCATCTCTATTGATACTATGCGATCGTAGCTTCCACGCGCATCGCGGTAATCACATATCCGCGCTTCAACTCGGTCACCGACTCCTGCCGCATGGCGATGCTGATTAAAATAGTGTGCCTGCTCCGCAGAGAGTGTTAGAGAGGTTACACGACAACCGCGTTCCTTTGCGGCGAGAAAGGCGAAGCTCCCCCACCCTGAACCGATCTCGAGCACTTCGTGTTGGGGTTCAATCTGGGCCTTCTCAATAACCGCACGCAGCTTATTGCGTTGCGCGACCTCTAGGGTATCGTAGGGCGAGCGGTAGATTCCAGATGAATAGGTCATCGTTGGATCAAGGAAGGTTTCGAAGAGTTTGTTGCTTAGGTCGTAGTGCGCCTGAATATTGACCTTACTCCCCGCGCGGGTATTGCTCTGCAACCAGTGCTGCAATCGAAATAATAGCCGCAGCGGCTTTAATGCGTGCAGGCTCGCTTCGGATTGAACACCAAGGCTACCGATGATCATCGCAAGAACTTTATGAAGGTCATCGGTTTCCCAATCCCCGTCAACGTATGACTCACCAAATCCTATCCCGCCATCCCTTAGGACCTTCCAGAGAAGTGCGTAGTTATTTAGCCGTATCTCTGCTGCAAGCTCACTAGTGGGATCGCCATAATGGCGCTGCTGACCATCAGGAAATCGGATTGTTAGTTGTCCCTTCTTGAGTGATTCCAAAAAGGGTGTCACGAGTTTGATTGCAAGTCGCTCGACCAGGTTAGGTGCGCGACGCTCTCCACTACCCGGCACGGTAGTTATAATCGTATCAGGGCTACTAGGTGGTGGCTTATCCAACATCGGAAGCTTACGTCTAAAGCGCAATAACTGTGCCTGCCAATAGATCCTTGGAATCGATAACACCGCAGAGATCGGAAAGCGCAGTAATGTTTTTATCTGATCTACTGTACTAAATGGAAGAGCCTCAGCAACAAGACGTGAGACAAACAACGCCTTTCCCTGACGGCGAATATTAATGCGAATATCTAGGCGCGAATCAAGGGGTGCAAACACAAATTCGTAGTGGTCTTCGACCTTATTGAAGGGCGAGACAAAGAAGGTTTTTGGTTGGAGTCCCTCCTTGGTGCGGTGGAGATGCTGCGCGCCAAACTCAAGCTCAATCTCAGAAACATACAGATGGCGCTCGCCATATGTATTGTTGATCTCAGATACCACATATCGCAATCGATCCTGTTTGTCATAGCAATAGTAAAAGCTGACCGGATTAAACATGTAGTTAAAGTATCGAGCACAGGTAATTAACTGAATGCGACCTAATTCGTGAGAATAGCCACGCTCGGTTAGGTGTCGGATCAAACGCTCACGAATGGACCCTGGACCAGTTAGATAGTCCCGGTCATGGATTGCGACGGGGCGCTGACAGTTGTAACCAAAAAGGCGGTTTGCTCGTGCCAGGGTCGGCAGTTCATCGAGATCAAAGGCATATAGATAGACCGGATATGTGAAATCATGCCGTACCGGTTCCAAGCGGGCGTGGACTAACTGGCCGACGAAGATCTGAGAGCGGGGCATTTGGTCTCGTGTTGTAACAGCCTCAGGGTGCAGTCAGGATTGAGACTACCCGATACCTGGTGACTATTAAACCTAGGTTCCGCAGTAGAATCGTAGCGAGGAGGTCGAGGTGCTTGATATTTTTGAAGTTCTTCGACGAAATTGGACCGGAAGCCTAGCACCGTTAGGGTGAGGACCAATTTCTAGAAAACTTCAAAAAGATCAAGCAGATCGGCCTCCGTAGCAGATTCTACTGCGGAATCTAGGTTAAACAGCCACAGAGAATCTTAAGCTCAATATACTAACAATAGGTGAACAATAGCTGGCTAAGGTCACACCCCTAAGGCAACCTTCCTAATTGCTAACCTTTGATAAGCAACTACAAGGTGATATCCCGTTAATCTGGCACCACTGTGCACAGGATTCAAACGGTAACCAGTAAGCAAAGTCAGTATACATATCTGTGCCGTCCGGTTTATCTACGTATGCTCTGCTATGACAACCGTTGCAGTTTGAGCGCTCATAGGACTCCATCGAGGTGTTTCCTAGAAACGGCCTGCTGGTAGCGCCAGAATTATTGGGAATACTTACTTGGGGCCGCTGTAATACCCTTGAGGTGCTAGAATTCTGGAATACGTTAACCACTGAAGTGCAAGTGGTTGGAACTGTCTCGTACTCGTACCACTGTGTTGAGATTAACTGATAATTACTCCACACGGAGCCTGCGTCAATCTCCTCTGCGAAGATGTTATTCCAGCGATGCGCCGAGGGGTAATTTGCCTCAACAGGTATCTGTCGACACAGCTGGGACTTTCCAGCAACAGCAGCCGGACCACGATCGAGACACCAGCCTACCTGATCAGCCGATGGCGAGGTAACGCAGATTCCCAGGGGATCATTGGTATTTGGTGCCATATTACATGACTGACAACTGCCGTCTTCGCAATCTTTAGACGCAAAATTATAAATTGATGGCAGCGATTCGGCCGCCGGACATTTCGTGTTGACGACTGGGGTCTGTTCACCACTTGGAGGCAAGCCGAAACAATCCGGCGCATTACTTACATGTTCAAAGGTCGACCAGGTATAATTTGGTTGTTTCACGGTTTTGTGCGCGATATGCATGCCAACAAGTGACATGTTCTTAAGCTCACATGTGGCTATACCTTGGCTGCTTCGATAGGAAGGGGTGTAAATGAGGATATTCTCTTGGTGATACGCAACTCCCGGAACTCCACTCTCCATCCAGGCAAGTTTAATCTGATATGTTCCACTCTGTGGATCGGCGGGATCGCCGCCTGTGTATGACTCTGAGCCACAGAGCAAAAGACATTCTGGGTAACGTTCAGTAGGTCAGGCCAGCTGAAATACCTGTTTGCTACTACATGCTCATAATTTGCTGGCGATACCAGAATCTCATAACGAACGAAGTTTCCCTGGGAATCCATTACCGGCTGGTTTGAGAGTCCCTGGTTCTTAGCTTCAAGAAAACTGTCGTCGGCCTTGTCAGAGTTGCCGATTACTCTAAACGCATTAAAACCAGCCAGCGCCTGACATTCCGGTGGATAATACCGCGCTCCGGAGTTTGCGCAGTCACCATCCGGGCAGATGCAGCCTGCTGAGTCCAGATTGCAGCGGATTAAGTCCTCAGTTGAGGACCATTTCTCGTACTGAGTTACATTGTCGCCAGTCTCCGCAATCCTTTCTCCAACTGCGGGAGCACTAAGTGCGAGGAACGTTTTCCAAGAATATAAATCAATGCTGCTTTGATCGAGTTCAGAGATATCACCGGGAAGGTCATAATCAAGCAATCCACTCCCGCTTCCGCCCCCGCATCCAGCGACAGTGAAAAGACCGACGGCGATTCCTAAGATCCTTAGTTTTGCAGAGAGTTTCATATCATTCCGTATTGAATAGGCTATTCTGTGAGAACTATACTAATGCCCCCAAATACTTACTAGCTGAAACAAGCCTCACATTGGGCTTTCTAACATCGATTCCCGGTTCGCGCACCAGAATCAAAGCCTGTGTCACCCCTAGGTTCTCAGAGAAATACCTCAAGGATGACGGCCATTCAGGTGATAGTTTTGCTTCAATTGTAATCAGAGGTTTATTGTTTCTAGTGATTAGAAAGTCAACCTCTCGCCCCTCGCGATCCCTCAGGTACCATAGATCATAGTCTCCATATCCTAGATCGCTCCAGAACTGCACTGACTTTAATAGATGAAGAGCGATCATGTTCTCAAACTTTTTGCCTGGTTCCTGGATCGGAGAGATGTCCCAGAGATAGACCTTTTTAGCTTTTACCAGAGATTTATTAATCCGATTCGAATACACCGGGATCGAAAAGACGAAATACAGGGCATGCAGCCACTTCATCCATTTGCTTACACTGCCATGAGCAACCTGCAAGATATTGGCGATCGATTGGTGGGAGAATGGGGACGCAACTCGTTCTGGAACCAAACGGGCCAGGTGATCAACTAGTGTAACTTCCTGAATCAGACTCAGGTCCCGGAGGTCCTCTTTGATCAAGAGATCTAGTCGCTGTCGAGACCATCGATTTAGAAAAAGTGGGTCTTTTGTTGTGAATGGTTCGGGAAAACCAGTGAACTGATAGAGTTGTTCAAAGACCTGCTCGCTATGCTTGAGGTCTTGAGAAGTGCCCTCAAGAGTGAGCCAATCGTTTGGTGGTGTAGGCGGTGCATCGCCAGATCGCTCCCTCACTTGTTCACCTAAAGTGAAGGGGTGAAGGCGTAGATGCTCATATCGTCCCAGTAAACTATCTCCGCCTCGCCGAAAATAATCCAACCTAGAGCTACCTGTAACAATAATTCTCAATCTTTCGCGATGTTTATCAAAAACACCCTTAAGAAAATTCTTCCAACGCGAATATTTATGAAATTCATCTACTCCGATAATTGAGTTGGATGAGCCGGATTGTAAAATTGTTGGCCAGTTCTGTGTACTAAGAAGCTGTTCACGGTCTTCGAGAATATCGTAGTTAAGGTAAGAACCTGAATTGGACGTCAGCCATCGCTTTAAGAGCTCGGTTTTACCTACCTGTCGAGGCCCGGTAATGAAAAGCATCTTTTTGGCAGAGAATTCATCAATATAATTATATAGATATCGCATTACTCGACAATATTAGTAACCGTTCACGGGGGGCGGTTATTTTTAGAATCTTTTGGTGAATCGTCTCATTATTTGACATTTCAAGACCTTTTACCCTTTCTTGTCACCCCTAAACGGGGCATTTTCTGTGAACGGTTACTTGTTATCCCTCCGGGGGCCGCCTCCGGCGGATGGAAATGCACCCGATTTGTTAGTTTGCGATGATTTTACTCCCCCCGTGAACGCTTACCAATATTATACACCAGTCTAATTTTGTCCAGACAATATTCCACAGGCATCTAATTTTGTCAGCTTAATTCTGATGAGTTCCCATTACGGTTTGCAAAGGTCGCGGGAGCGGTCCCCTCCGGCCAAGCACTCTCCGCCGGCTGTCCATTTATACTATTAGCTACTGCAAGTCCGGAGCGAACAGCGTCCTCATGGAAACCGAAGCAAAAGTAGCTGCCACAGAACCAGGTATTCTGCTGGCCGTTTAGCTCACACAAGCGCTCCTGGCTGCGCAGCGCTGCTACGGTAAAAACCGGATGGGTATAGTCAATCGCCTTAACAATTCGCTCAGCTTCGATCTCGCGGCGCGGATTCAGGGTCACGCAGTATTCACGCGCACATCGCAATCCCTGTAGGCGGTTCATGTGATAGGTAACCGAAACTGGGCCAGAACCGTGTTCACCTGGCTCACGCGAATAGTTCCATGATGCCCAAGCACGCCGTGTTGGGGGAAGAAATGCTGGGTCCGTATGCAACACAGTGCGATTCAGGTTATAGCGCCAACAACCCAATAGTTCACGTTCCAGCGGTGAGGGTGCTTCCAACATCGTCAATGCTTGATCGGCGTGCGCGGCGATAACCACGCGGTCAAAGCGCTCGCACTCGCCCCGATTATCAATTACGTCAACTCCTAGATCATCCCGGCGCAGCGACTGTACCGGAGTTGCCAAGCGAATCTGCCCAGAGAACTGTGCGCGAAATGCTGCAACATAGGCCGAGCTACCTCCAACAACGGTCTGCCAGCGTGGCTGCTTGAGGTACGCCAGCAACCCGTGATTTCGATAAAAGTGGAGAAATATGCGCGCCGGAAAATCCAGGATCTCTTGATTCGAGCTGGACCAGATCGCTGCACTTATCGGCACAATATAATCGTGCATCACCCGTCCGGTTAATCGGTGGCGCGTCAGAAACTCCCTTAGAGTCTCATACTGTACAGCATTGGATTCAAGATCTGTCAACGCCACGCGCCAGAAGCGTTGCACGTCACGCAACATCTTTAGAAATGGTAGGTTAAGGAGATTACGGCGCTGGGCAAAGATCGAATCAAAGTTAGAGCTACCATACTGTAATCCACTTTCGCGACAGTGAAAGCTAAAGCACATATCAGAGTAGCGCCAACCAACACCCAGTTCGGCCAGGAAGCGGTGAAAGTTCGGGTAGGTCCAATCATTCAGAACTATAAAACCTGTATCAATCCCTACTCCAGCATCCGGTCCAGTAGGAACCGTAACCGTATTAGTATGCCCACCGAGGTAGTCATTGGCTTCATAGAGTGTTACGGAGTGTTGACGCTGCAAAAGATGCGCTGCAACGATTCCAGCAACACCACCGCCGATGACCGCTATCTTGCTCGTGTGCACCAACTATGAACTCATCGACGCGTAAATCTATAGTGACCAACGAACCACTCTTCGCCACCACGAAAGCCGAACAGTTCGTAACACGATAGGAAAAAGACCTTCCAGCGAATGAACCATCGATGGGCCTCCTTGCGTCCATAGATCCCTTCAAGGGCTTCCATTATCTGCGGTCGTCTGTCGCGCATCGCCTGGTACCAGAGCCACGCGGTGCGCGCATAATGCCTTCCACTTACGCGCCAGTGGTGTTCAATTGAAAAATTATCGGCAAAGTAAAGCAGCAGATGATCCGAGGGCATCGTCCCACCGGTGAAAAAGTACCGTCCTAACCAGTTGGTAGTACCATCAGTGGTGTACGGATAGGCATACTTGCGGTGACAGAAGATATGTACGAATAGTTTGCCATGTGGCTTCAAAAATCCGGCCACACGCTGCAACAGCGTTCCGTAGTTTCGCATATGTTCGAACATCTCGACCGAAACAACGCGATCAAATCTGGTTTCGATTGAGAACTCGTTTATATCAGCGGTAAGCACCTCAACATTCTTAAGTCCGCGGGCAGCGGCCTGTGCCATTATAAATTCACGCTGACTGCCTGAGTTTGAGATCGCCGTTATCTGCGAGTTTGGGTAGTGCTTGGCCATCCACAGGGTCAACGATCCCCAGCCACACCCTAGCTCCAAGATCTGCATTCCGTCACTTAGTTCAGCGCGCTCACAGGTAAGGGCTAACATGAGCTCTTCACCAACCTCTAGCGACTCATCGCCGCGCGGAAAGTAACATGAGCTGTACTTTAGGTTTGGACCAAGTACATTCAGATAGAACTCGGCTGGGACTTCATAATGCTGTTCATTCGCCGCTGCAGTCTCTACCGCTACTGGGGCAGTACGTAACTCGGACACAAACTTCATTAGCTGCTTACATTCCGCTTCGCAATCTGGCTTGCGCTCTTCAACAAGGCGCTCACGCACCACCGCGCGGATTCCACAGCGCACCAGCCAATCGGGTAGCCACCCGCGCTCCATTAGTTCAATTACAAAGCTCATCTGTCCAGCGAGGCTGTAAGTTTAGCCGCTCTATCTAGATTGAGGGTCGCTCGAAGTCAAGCGCGCGCAGATCTTGAGGCAATGGCTATCATAACTTAGGAGACATGCTCGGAGGTCGAGTCCCGCACTACACAACGAGCGAGCTGGTCCATCAGAACATCGTAGTGCATCGCTGATGGAATACGTTTCTCAAGCCCCAGGGAATTCATTAAGCGTGAGTTGCTCCGTCGCGCAGTGCGCGCCGTTGACTTACCATACCAAAGGGTTGTGCCTGACTCGATCTCGATTATTTTGCTATACGCTGTTAGTGCATCCATCTCACGCGGCGACTCAATTAGGCCAACTAGCAATAAGTCATAGCCCGCTTCACGCGCGAGTTCCAAACTACCAAAGTTACCACTGAAGAACTCGTCGGCTTTACCTGGCCAGTCACGGCGATTAAAGACCTCGGCTATCGAAACCTGATCGCCCTCAAGGAACCTCGCCTGAATCTGCCAAGCCAGCTCACTCCCCATTCCGGGCTGCTCCGGGCCAATACCGGTAACATTTGCCGGTGCAGCAAATGGCAGGATCGCCAATCGAACCATGGCATCGCTGGAATATCGGTTACTTATATGATCAGCAAGGATGGTGCGGACGTAAGCATGAGATTTGCATGAGTCCGAATAGCGGCGTTGGAGATATGAATCATCACCAGGGTTGTGCGGCATACTGCAGCCAATCAAAAACGACGCGAATACGACGCTGCAGATCCCCTGTGTCAAACGTTTGACGCTGGTGATTCCGCGGGACGGCGTGAAGGGAGAAATGGATTTCATACCTAACCGTTAGTTAATACAGGATGGTAGCAGTCATGAACTATGAAAATTCGCCAATTATGCGTCTCAATCAACGTGTGTCGCGACGGGTTCAGTCTCAAGTTGTGCAATTTCCGCTCCAACAGCTCCTGACCCTGATCCTTGCCAGCAGCCTCGCATTGCTACTACTAGCCTTGACGGGATGCAGTAAACGCTATGACGACGTTCCCAGCTATTCCATTCTGCCCTTCGGCGATTACGAGAACGAGGGCGTTGGACGCTTCAAAACAAGTTACCTTGCCGAACAGATCGATCAGTACTATCGGGGAACGAATCCCGGACCACTGGGAGTGACAACGTTCGTGAACGTTGACGATCTCTATAGTACTTCAACTTTTGGTCGGATGGTCTCCGAGCAGGTGATGAGTGAGCTAACCATGCGCGGATTTGATGTCGTCGAACTGCGTCATTCGGACGCTCTACAGTTTCTCGCTCCGGCTGGTGAGTTCGCTCTCTCGCGGGACGTCGCCGCAATTCGACCGAGCCGTCAATTGGGTGGTATTGTGGTTGGTACCTACGTGGTCTCACCAGTTCGCGTCTACATGAATGCGCGTCTGATTGATCCATCTAGCTCGATGATCCTATCAGCGGCATCGGTCGAGATGTCAAAGAGCTCCGAGATTGCGCGGCTGTTGCGCGGCGGATCGCTCCCGACCACTTTGGAGCGAATTCCGGTACGGCACCTCGCCTCTGGAAATGTTGTGCCAGCTTCGCAGTTCTCAGGAGTTGGTCGTGGAGGTTGGACACCTGAGGATGATGACGGATTCTCAATCAATCGGCATTCGGCGCCATTACCTGCTCCCGAGCTTCCGGTAGTCCAGGTTCCGGGAAAGAGGTGATCGCGATTAGCGGTCATTGAGGGAGAAGGCAGCGCTTTTTCCCCGTCCGGGATCAAGGTTCCGCCAAGATCGCTCCGCACGCGACATACGCGGATTACAAAGATCACTACCGGCATTGAGGGCGCTTTGGCAATCGACTTTATTCCCGCGGGGATAGAGGAGGCTATCAAGACCTACTGCTCGCAGCGCCTTGTATAGTCCCTGTCCGGAGTAAAGAATACCAATCGAGAGCACAAAACAGACAACCAAGGCACCGGTAATCCAGCTCTTAACACGCTGGGTTAACACCTCGCGCTGATAAATTGCCAGCCGTTCGCTGTCAGATGTCGGTACTACACTCATACAAGATCCCCTACCATATGAGATCGGCTAGTTTAGGTATTACTTGATAGTTGGCACATATTTTGTTTCAATCGCCAAACTTCCAATAATACTTGCACTTTTTGGATGATTTTGGGTAAAGGAGTGATCTTATGGGCACCCGGCTCAAGCACCCTAATTGCAAGAAAATGTGATAAGAACGCAGCTATAGTTTGCCTAGACTCTCCGAGTGGGCTAAATTTCAGGCCATCACGATCTTTACTCATTTGGACTAGCCCGAGATTGACCATGTCCGAGGCCATCAGTACCAATCAAAGTCCGCGCTCATCACATACGGGTGTAAGCATTGAGCGCCATCTTTGGATCTGCTCATCGTCCTTCTTTGAAAGCGTTCTGTTTCTACACTCCCGTTCAGGCAATCCGTTCACTCTCCATCTGTATGATGCCGATGGCGAGCTGATAAATAAATTATCCCTGAATTTTCCCGCCAGCCAGATCGGGGCGATTGAGGTCTGCGACCTCCTTGAGGGATGTAAACTCGAGAGTGGGTTAAAGCATGGCCACGCCGTTATCAGCGGCTCTGAGAAGGACCTAGTGGCATGTCGCATTCAATCGCGTGAGCATGGCGCGATGCTTCCGATCTGCCACGAGTTCAGGCTGGATCAAGCGCTATTTTATCCAATTACCGTATGTGATGAGCGTTCCTATATCTTGCCCCTGACCAACTTTGGTAAGGCACCTATGCAGGTACGCTGCCGATTATTTCTGGGCAAACGCACACCTGAGGTAATGGTAACCTTGCCACCACTGGCGTCACGAATTATCAGTATTAGTTCAGACTTTGCTGAGTTTTTAGAACCGTTCGCTGGAAAACAGACGCAGTGCTACGTGCGCCTGACCTCAAAGGATAGTGCACCGATCGGGGCCCAACTGATCGAGCGCTGTCAATTGAGTAACGCACGGTTTGCATACTCGGCAGTTAATTAGGTAATTAGGTTGCGAGTAGGGTACTAAAACTGGAACGAAGATTATCGGTGAGCTGAATAGATGGCATTTGAAGTTGAGAGTCGTACAAACAATGAGGCTGCAGTGCGAGCTGCAACAGTTATTGCCCAACGCAATGCATCCATCAGCATCGCTTCGACAGTCAGTCCATCCGCCTCATGGATTGGGTTTGGGCTTTCAAGCGCGATCTCTCGCACAGTCGTACATTTTTTCCCATCTGCTGGGTCAGTAACTGCGCCTTATGCAGCGAACTGCAAGCTGGCGGTATTTGGAGTTGGAGTTGAGCGGCGCTCCGTTAATCTCGAAGGGGCACGAGTAAGTCAACCGGATGGCGTACGCCTTGATGATATTTTCTCCGGGCTGCGTGATTCAAGTGGTCCTGTATTCGGCATTGAAATTGAAGTTTCAACGATGCAGCAGCGTGTCGATTTAAGTAGTTCGGGGTGCGTTGTAGAGTTGGTTTACGGCGCACAATCCGTAAGATTTTTCCCTCACCCAGCCATCCAACAGAGTACAGGTAGTGGAAGTCCCTTACTAATTCAAGACGGCCTAATGAATAGCTCAGTTGTCGTGGTTAATCACAGCTCCACTCCCACGGAACTAAATCTCGGCATCGCTGAGTCGATTTCTATTCCTACGGGGGTGATCGCTGCTGGAAGCGTTAAGGAGATCCAGATCGGAGCCGAGATCAGCGCCAAGCTCCAGCAGATTGATTGTAGTTGGGGAACGCTGCGCGCCGCGCCGCTGGAGATTGCGGCGTCTGCTACCTCGGTGTCTGATATTTATGCTTATTTGATGTATCGAGATACAGTTACTCGTCAACCTATCTCTGTAACCAGAATCCCCTGTTTAGGAGTAAATGCATGAAGATCGCAGCGTTCTCTCCATACGGCGCGACAAACCAAGCTAACAGCGTCTTATATCTACTATCCAATTATATCCAAGGTTTCTTTGGTGACGGCGTTAACGAAGTATTTCAGGTGCGCTGCAACGGTGCGTTCTCTGTTTGCGACCGCGATGCCGATAGAGGCTGGAAGCGTGGAATTCTGAGCTGTGCAAATTGCATGCGCGAGCAATCAGGTTTGGCCAATTGGAGCTCCCTAGAGATTCAAGATCTATCGCTATTTATCAAGAGCGAAGAGATCGTGCAGACGCGACGGACGATGATGACGCTTTCGTCTTCTGAGCTACTCGATGCTACTCAACAGGGACTTAATCTCTGGGAACTTGTTCGTGGATCATTTCTAAATCGCTTTGGGATATCGCACCCAGATCTAAATAATAAATTACATGAGCAAACGCTGCGACGATTTATGGTAGCTGCGATGCGAATGACTGTTGCAACTCAACGGCTACAGAATCACCTGGCCCCGGACCTAACATTGGTTGTCGGAGGAACCGACGTATTATCGGCCAGCTTGATTGCTCAATCAAAGAATCAGAACCGCGACTGCGCTATAATGAATTGGGATATGAATCGTCGCGCAGTATTAATCTCACATCCGCGATCAGGCGAGATCCACGGGTGCGAGCTGATGGTAGAGCGCCTTACCGAGATGCGTAGCGATCCGCGTACCTGGTCAAGCGATCTCGTAAAGATCCTCGACGAGATTGTCGATTTCCTAGATATCTCCCGCACACAGCTCAGCTTACCGATGGCTCGCTAGCGAAATAGTTATTCAGAGAGTTCCTTAATGAGCATCGAGAAATCCTCACATGTTGATAGGTGGGTCTGGGGTACAGAGACAATTCTTTGGGGATTTAAACCTGATCACGACTACACCCTCAAGGTTCTTGAACCACTAGTTGGTCGACCGGGGTGCCTTAGTTTGCAGTATCACAATAGAAAAACCGAGAGCTGGATCACCTGGCAAGGAATCGCCTGGGGGTTACTAGTCATTGAAGACACTGTTTGCACTAGAATAATGCGCTCGGGCGATATCCAGGCCATCGATCGCGGCGTAATCCACCGCCTAATGGGTCTGAGCCCAGACTGCAAGGTAATTGAGCCATCGACGCCAGATCACCATGCAGCGGACAAGAATCAACCCAAGGATGTTATCCGTCTACACTGCGTATTGGGGCGGGACGTCATAGCACCCCGTGATGCCGCAGAGGCGGTGATAGTTGCGCAAGCGATTAAGATAACCGAGGAGGCGATTGCGTGCGTCGAGGCAGGTAAACTGCCACCCGAGTATGGGGCAGAGATCCTCGCGCGTAACGGCGCTGGTCAAATTTAGACCGATCTACTTCCCAACAACCCCATTGGCTTCATCACCGAATAGCATCGGGGGATTTTTTACCTGCATTCCACTCTGCTTAATACGAAGCCAGATATCACGCGCGATCTCTTTATTCTCATTGTCGAGTAGATCATAGACCTTCGGCAGGGTGAGTACATGATTCATCGCACTGACTGCGTATATCGGGGCTGCAGCACGTTCAGCCATTCGATCACGTAGAACCTGCAAAAAGTTCTTTAGTTCAGCCTTGGAGCTAATAACGTCATATCCGTCAACGATCGATACCGAACGCTCAATCTTCTCGCTCTTCGTTTCCTTCTTCGATTTAGCCTTTCCATTTTCCATATGCGCTACCTTAATTCCAAAAACTGACAATTACTACTATTTGATGCAAAATCTAGGAAGATCGACTGCTCAATTACCTAGCGACTTAGATCGCTACATCTAAACGAAAAGATTAGCGATCAACCGGTATAATCTCGACTGCTTGTGCATAGCGCAATGGGTCGTCATTCGGATCAACTACAATCGGAGCGCCAACGATAACTCCTCGAGCTACCAAACGACGTGGGGCAATTCCATAGGTTATCATATGATTAACGATCTCACGTGCCCGCGTTTCGGATATATAACGTGCGAACTCCGACGGTTGTGGCTTCCCATCCGGACCAACTTCCCGCGCTTTGGTATAAACCTGAATAATCAGACGTGAGTAAGGTAATCTTGTTTTGTTTATACGCGCCAATTCAGCAACAAGGGGCTCTGCGCTAGGGCGTAGCTTCGCCGAATCTGCAGCGAAAAATATATCCGCTGGAAAAATATCGCGGCTCGGAAATAACGCCATACGCCGACTATAGTGATCTTGCAGAACTTCATGGGCAACTGCGCGCTCCCGCTCGGACTGTGTTTGATTAGCAAGGGCCATGACCTGGTCCTCGGCACTATCCTGAGCAAGGCCCTGAATGCTACCAGCCACAGCTCCAAAACCGGCCCCAACAACAGCGCCGGGCCCCGAACCAGCGGCCATCTGAAATCCTGCTATTGCACCCGCGCCGGCACCACTTGCTACCCCCGTCACCATTCCCAATCCCTGCTTATCTGGGCCTGGGCGTGGTTCATTGACTTCCGAGCCGCAGCCGACGATTAGAAGACACAATAACGGGCAGAGCATTCTATAGGTTATTCTCATAGGTATTCGCGGAAGCTCAGTACTCACCTTTACAGCTTATCAAGCTAACTCGATATTGGAACAGCCCCCACATTTGCTCAACAACCCCATTACTAGAACGGGTTCAAAGTAAATGGCGCTGAGTCATCCACTGTGTGATCAAGGGGGGTTGCCGATAACTCAGCATACTGCGAGGCCCAATCATCGATTGATTGGCGAATATGGGCGTATTCTTGAAAATCCTTAAGGCTAAAGGCGGAGTTCTTATCAATCTCGCGGTCCTTAAACTCCAATAACGATTGATTGGTTGCCCCGTCACGAAGGATCCCCTCGATCGCAATACTGCCGGTAGCTGCATACCGCACCACCCCTGTTCCCCGAACCAAAAACCCTGCGGCAGTACCAATGACATTCAATACTGCATCTGTTGGAACAACCTCAACCAATGCCAATTCAAGGACGAATGTATCTGGGCCGGGGGTATCTACAACCTCTATTGGCTTATTCGGATAATCAACAATCGCTGCTTTAAATCGCTCGACCATATAATTCGCCATCTCCTGGGCCTCCTCAAGACGTTGCATCTCGAGCGAGGGTGGTAGGTCCGCACTCTTGATCTTCTCCTCTACGAACTCTGTCCGGACTGGGAGAATCACCAATTTTTTATAGCGCTCCTTCATCTCGGAGAATGCCTCTGAATCTGCTGTCCAGATCGCATTAAACGGAGCGCGCTCGCGCATCTCCTTCAGCTCCGTGGCATGCTGTAGGAATCCGGAATCTGGCGCTGGAGCCGCCTTTAAAACCTGACAGGCACTAAGGGCTACAAGCGCTAGTGTCAGTATCAGCCCAACTAGCAGATCGCAACATCTCCTCCGACTGGGCATAAGCTATCCCGCAGTTATGGCCGGCTCACTGAGCAACTTCTCGATCTCGGAACTCATCCTTTCGCTACTCGGTGTAGTGAACGAGCTAAACCTTGCGCGCACAGTGCCATCGCGCCCAACTAAAAATTTCTCAAAGTTCCATCCAATCGGGCCATTAAACTTCTCACCGCTCTGCTCAGTTAAGATCCGATAGACTGCCTGAATATCCTTCCCGGTAACTGGATTACGAGCAAACATCGGAAAGTCTACGCCGTATTTTAGTTTGCAAAACTGTTTAATCTCACCGTTCGTACCAGGATCCTGTCCCAAGAAATCATTGCTAGGGAAACCGAGCACCACGAACCCTTTATCACGATACCGCTGATACACCTCTTCAAGTCCCTTAAATTGTGAGGTGAACCCGCACCGCGAGGCTGTGTTGACTATCAGAATCACCTTTCCTCGAAACTGCTCCAGTGCAACCGGATCTCCATCAATCGACTCCACGGACTGAGACAGAATACTTGGACCAGCATGCGGCTTCGCTGCGCTCGGCGCTTCAGCAGATCCTGAAACTGCAAAAAAAACAGCCCCTAGAAGAGTTATAAAAAGAGAAAGCGCACGTCTTGTCATTATTCAATACCCTCTAAATTTTAGGCAGCCGTGGCAGCGCGAGCTCTCGTAATAGCACCGCCACAAGGGTTGCAACTAAACACTGCAATACAACTAGAATTGGCAATTGATACTCTATGCCTACTCTAGTGAACATATAGGGATTTGATATCAGTTGTCGCGTAATAGGGAAAGCCAGGATGGGAATAACGATCAGGATCTGCCGCGAATTGAGCAACCAACCAAATAATCCCAATGCGATCGCTGACAAGATTGAAGTTGCAAAGAAAAAGGGGAAGGGTCCAAAGACATTTAATGCGATCTTCAGTCGATTAACAAAGATCGGATCTGGAAAGGGTAGCCATGATTCAGCGACCGATAGTGAGCCGTGAAGCAGGAGGGCCGCGGCCTCGCGCAACGCCCAGAGCACCTGGACAACCAATAGATCAAGATTCAGAAAATAAACGCTAAGTATCCCCAGAAGTACAGCAAGCGTTTGAAAGATTGCGCTCGCAACTAGCAATACTAAGAGCTCAACAACAACTTTGTACCTATTGATCGGAAGCTCAAGGTCCATTCGCAAAACCATTACGATTGAAAACAGAGGGCAAGTGTCAAGTGTAGAACTTCCCTAAGTGCCTGAGAAGAGTAGAAGCTTCTTTACCGAAGGCTATATCAAATCTAGGGAACATTCGAGTAAGGCACAGCTATAGTGATTATCAAAAATCGGTGCCAATAAAATTGGCAAGCCTTTTGATAACCGTTCACGGGGGGGTGGGTATATTTAAAAGCTTTTGGAGAATTGTCTCATTTTTTGACATTTCAATACCTATTATCCTTTCTTGTCGCCCCTAAACGGGGCATTTTCTGTGAACGGTTACTCATATAGTGTCCCGTCCTGACCTGAGTCTACACCTAACGCCTAGAAAAGGGACGAGACCACGACGGATTTCTCCGCCACGACGGATTTCTCCGCCCCAACTTTGCGAAATTTAGTGTTCTGTTTCATGACATATCACATTGTTTTTACTGATGATTTTGTCGGCTAGTGATCTATTTCCAATTAGGATTTACATTCGAATTTCTCGGAAAGTTGGGGTGGAGAAATCCGTGAAGAAATCCGTGAGAATCCGTGAGAGGCATCTTAAGGAAATCAGGACGGTTGGTAAAAGTGAAGAAAAGGTTCGAGAAAACAACATATTCACAGCATACTTATGCAGTAGCACCAAACCTGATTAAGGAGCTTAAGGTTGTTCGACCTTGGCAGGTTGTGGTGAGTGATTGCACCTATCTGCGACTTGCTGGAAGGGAGTTCGCTTACCTGTTTTTGGTTACGGACTTATTTACCCGGAGGATCGTCGGATATCATGTTAGTAGGGACCTATCGCATTACTCGGCGGTGATTGCGCTGGA
>Ga0163148_10002730_pt1 | contig 20537 bp, 8 predicted proteins | sample OliLakLV19MP7P2_FD_148606 | JGI IMG/M metagenome (GOLD analysis project Ga0163148, IMG submission 148606) | Freshwater microbial mat bacterial communities from Lake Vanda, McMurdo Dry Valleys, Antarctica- Oligotrophic Lake LV.19.MP7.P2 | ecosystem: Environmental > Aquatic > Freshwater > Lake >...
CTCTCAGGCAATTCAGAGTTTGGCAGCAAAAACAACATAAGAAACTCAAGATGAAAAACACAGTGAGAGGCACATGCCCACAGTGCAAAAGTCAAGTGGCTAACTTGTGTGCAGAAAGAGGGAAATTTAAAACTAGAATTGCATGTCGGTTTGCATGCAAACAGAAACTAGTTCATGACTGAGAAGGTTGGCAACAAAAAGAAAGAAGATGACGTTGCATTGTGTCTGTGACCAACATCCGCATGCAAAATCACAAGGGCTGCACAATCTGCAACGAATGACATGCTGTCTGCAAAAAGAGAGACAAAAGAGGATCAAGTGTTAGCACAACAACAAATTGAGTTGAGGGAGGGCTAGGGTTTAAAACAAGAAGTGGTCAAGAAACTGTGCACACTTGACATGGTCCTGGTGGATGAGATGTCAAGTGTGAATGATTTGATGGCCTGGTGTGCAGTTGTCAACCATTTCCAATGTTGAGCCCCGGCCCGGCGTTTCGCCAAAGCGATTGACAACAAACGTTGGGCACCTTCAATGAATGAGCTAATTAGGTAGCTAGCTAGTTGGTTAGCCAGTTGGCTAGTCATTCAGTTCAGTCAAACAATTGGTCAGTTAACAAGCTAGCTTAGTTGTGCAGTTAAATGATCAGTTTGTTAGGTGGTCAGCTGTTTGTTTAGTTGTTTGGATAGTTGGTTGCTTTGTTTTGATTTTTTGGAGCAAGCGTGCAACCTAGAAAAGTTTTCTGAAGACATCCATAACCTTCAGGTCTGCATTCCAATCTGGTCTTAAGAAACATTTTCAGTCTTGCATGAAGATTCGACCAAGATTCATCACAGAATTCACAGAATTCAACGGAAAAGAATTTTTTGAAGTGCACACTGCTAGCAGTGGCTAGCTAGCTAGCAGCAGCACTAGCAGCTAGCTAGCTAGCATGCACGGGCGGGTTGAGATTTTTCTGAACCCATCCTCCAAAAGGTCGTCCAAAATTTTTTTGTGTCCAGAAAACTGCAATTCTCAACTGGCTGGTGCAACCACCTGCAGGAGCTGGCTGGCTCGCTAGCTAGCAGCTAGCAGCTGGTAGCTAGCAGCTAGCAGTTGGTAGCTAGTGGCTAGCAGCTAGCAGCTAGCAGCTAGCTAGCAGCTAGCTGGCAGCAGCTGCCAGTGCCGGCACGAATCTGCGCTTCTGTCTGAAAGGAAAAAAAGAAAGGTGTGTTTTCAGTGTTTGCACTAACCCTAACCCTAACCCTTGCACGCTCCGGATGGCTTGCCACTGTCTGAAAAAAACGGTAAAAAACAAAAGTGTGGTTGCACATTTCGCCGAGGCGCATTTTCAGTGTTTGCACACTCCGAATCTTATTTGAATCTTTTTCCCAAGACTGAAAAACAGATATCTTAAAACCAAGTTAAAGTGTAGACCTGAAGGTTAGGGTTAATTGCAGAAAACTGTGTGCAGGTAGCACGCTTGGTCCAAAAAGCACAACTGACCAACCAAGTAAATAATTAAACAAACAGCTAACCACTTAACAAACTAACCATTTGACTATCTAACTAAGCTGACTTTTTAACTAACTTGCTGTTTGACTGAATGATCAGCTAACTGGTTAACTAACTAGCTAACTGACTAGCTAATTCATTGAAGCTGCCCAACGTTTGTTTTCAATCTTTTTTGCGAAACGCCCGGGCCGGGGCTCAACATTGAAAACAGTTAACAACTGCACGCCAGGCCGTCAAATTGTTCGCACTTGACATCTCATCCACCAGTCCCCAGTCAAGTGCGCACAGTTTCTCGGCCTCTTCTTGTTTTTAACCCTAGCCCTCCCCTCAACTGGCATTTGACTCTTTTTCTCCAACAAAAGCTTCCATGGTCGAAGTTAACAAAAACAACATTTAGTTGTTTTAAAACGACATGTAGCTACTCTGTTGCACTCCTGAAAGTGTTCTCTTCAACGTTGCAATTGAAACAAATGCGAGTCAAACAATGCTTGCATCGTTCGGACTTGGTTTAACCCAGACTGCAACAGTTTCGACAATGCGGCCGTTAAAACAGCAGTCTTCTTCCCAAAGTGCACTGCGCAGCCCCAACACTTTTGCCGATGACCAGATTGCTGCTGAAAATTTTTGGACAGCCGTCCCCTAGGCAACATTCTGCACAGTGACCACTTTGTGTGGAGATTCTCAATCTCAAAGTTGCCCGAGCAGCTGATGGGCTGTTTGTGTCATTTTCCACTTTTCCCTACGTAGACTTTTTTGTTGTTGTCGATCCTCTGCTAAACTACACAGTGCGTTGAGCTGCTGTGATTGTCTTTTGTCCGGTGTGCGCTCCCGTCTGGTCGCTGCCCGGGTTCACCTACGGCGCCCATGAATTTGCCTCCATAACCTAAAGGTGTGCGGGCTTTCAACAAGTAGACAGTAGCCTCACAAATAAATTATTGAACATACAATAGGTGTTTGTCTTGTAGTGCGCGCCAGGTGGTGGTGATGTTGAAATTCTCGCGAGGGATAACTAACGAACTGACATCCAACTGTGTATGTGTGGTCTTTGATTTCACGCAGTGCCAGCGTTTTTGTGGAGATCATGGGAGGAAATTCTCGTGTTGCTCTTGATCTGCTTGGTGGATGTAACTCAACCCACAGCCTTACCCTCACCACTGCAGTTCTGCACATAGTGTGTTCGCTGACTCTTGCTTGATTCCTCCACCTGTCATTCCATAGGTACCAGGAGAAAGATTCCCATGACCTCTTCCCTAATTTGCTTTCGCTGGTCCTATACCTTGGCAACATTTTTGGCAAGAGTTGTTGTCTACTTATCTTTTCTTGTTGTCTTGTGGTGCTTCCTGAGTTGGACAGTAAGTTCCGTTGTCAAGAATGTCTTTTTTGGAACACCCACATCCACACCTTTTTGGTCAAGATTCTTTCCGTGCTTTCTGGCGAATGACGAAATTTTGCAGGACGAATACTTCGCTAGCTAGCTAACTGTGGTGGTGGCATTTTTCGCTGCCAAGAATGGCCATGACAATGAATGATGAATATAGAGACCATGGTTATACTCTTACTGTACGCTGTGAAGCATGTAGTAATTTACTTGTATATTTAACTCAATGAATTTCGATGCTAGTGATTCCTTTCCCATTCATTCTTTTATACGATATAATCCAGTGACGCTTCTTCCTCCTTGTTCTGGTGGTTGCTGTTGGTGTTGGTTTCGTCTTCCTCACTCGCTTCTCCTTGTCGACACGCCGAAAAGGTCCGACCGGGTGGTTCCGATGATACCAAAGGCATGGCGGGCGCGGACAGAGCCGAGACAATGAGACTGGCCGAGTCTTGCGGCTGTGGGGTGGATGATTCTTGAGAGGTCCCACCACCACCACCACCACTCTCGGCAGTAGTAGTATTGTCGTACATGTGATACCGCTGTTTGGCTTGTTCCATTTCCTTTTGTTTTTGCTGCCTTTGAAAATGACGGTGGAAGCGTTTTCGGGACAGCATGGCACTGGCGGCACTGCCCACACCCCCGACGCCACCCACCAACAAACCAACGGGTCCCAAGGCCACCAATCCCACCACACTGCCCGTCACCACACCCGCCGTCATGGCGGCAGCAGCGGTCGCCGCTTGTTGCACACGTTTGCCGCGACTCGTTTCCGCAGGCGTGCCCTTTTTGAGATTGTCGTCGTGAAGCACATACCGGGCCTGACCGTGCTTGTCTTTCCAAATGGCCCGCTTCGTGCTTTGCTGGACCTCGTGAATATTGGTCTTGGCAATATTCGTATTAGTGGGAGTGGGCGTCTTGTCTTCTTCGTCAAAGGACGAGCAAGTCGTCGAAATGACCGAAGCGGCATCGTCTTCCTTGTCGTTGAGTGTCGAAGACGGTGCTTGAAGGGCGTCGTCGACAGTCAACGAGGAGGAACTCCCACTACTACTCAAATGAGGAGCATCCAAATCATCATGGCGCTGAGCGTAGGACTCGAGGGCGGAGGTGAACTTGCTGCCCGGCAAAGACGAGATTGATTCAGAGGTAGTAACGCAAACGGTCATTGTGGTGGTTGTTTCTTTTGTTGTTGTGGAACGACAGTAGCAGTTACTTTTTGGGTTTGTAGCAATGGCTGTGTGCGTTACTCTTTTGTTCGTTACTCTTTTGGTTTTGTGAGAAGACGATCGTCTTTCTTGTTTGTTTGTTTGTTTGTTTGTGAGGAAGTGGCGGTAACGGATATAAAAAGGGGGTTCGTTTGCTCGCGTTTCTTTGAGATTATCTGACGGAGGTAGTTTTGGACGGATGAAGCTAATGGAATAGTGAGATAGATGCGTTTGGATATGCTACTACCAGATGTCGACTAGCTAGTAGTTGTAGTCCTGTATTCCTGATAAGATAGGACTGTTCTATGTAATGGGAGGAATAAAGAAGTACGGGAGTAACTCGCTTTGTTTCTTTACTCGAGCAGTAATTGTTTTGTGACCATACTGGTTGTTACTGGTAGATGACGACTGAAACAATGCCGGATGAATGAATCAATCGGGCATACTGTACGGTAGCTAACGTTTAATGTTACTAGTACTATACCGTGTTGTTAATAGCCACTGACAGAATAATGCTGGTTTTTCATTGGAGCTGTGCCTCCCATGCGTGATGTCTTCTTTTCCCGTGTCTGGCCCCACTACTAATAGCTATTACTATCTTGTACCATAGTAGACTAGTCTACTGGTACCTGGTACGAGTACGTACCAATACCATACCAGCAGCAGCTGGCTCTGGGTTGTCTCCGTGGAACAGAAAGGAAACCTCTCCCGCCCGCGCGCAATCGATAACTTGCATTGCATTCATTGGTGGCAAGCCCGCCACCACCAAAATTCCTTACGTAACGTCTATCTTGGGCAGTCACTGAAACGTCTGGAGCGTTTTGTCGAGAGAGTTCTTTTGAATTCTTGCTACAATTGTACATACTAGTAGTACCACGCACGATAGAATAATATTGAATCGAGGCGTGTATTTTCAACACTGGCTTCAATCGTGCTTTGGAGATGCGAACACGCTTACCCACGACAAAACTACGAAAAACGGAAGAAAACCGCAAGGATGGACAGACTTGACAGGTCTTGGTGGTGGTACAGAATCAATGTGTTGATTCATTCTCACTGCTTCTACTGGGTCTAATTCAATCAACCAGTCGTTCGCGCACCCAAATCTTGCTCAGCCGGCGGATCGAAGCACAGTAATTCACTACGCTCTACTAGTAGCTAGAGTAGAGCAGTTAGCTATTACTACAAGTAGCTACTCTAGCTACTTAGCTAGAGTTAGCACATGAAATATTTATTCTATTCGTCAGCGTGTCCCGTACCCAGCGGCATGCACAGCGGCACCAATGGTGAAACGAACAAAGTTGAAACAAATACAAACTGACCATAGGGGATCTAATTGTACAATTGTGACATTTCCTTAACTGGTGGCATAATTGCTTTTGATTGTCGAGCTATCGGGATTGGGGCGAGACTGTGGCGGACATTTCATTGCCATTGATTATCTAGCTAGCTATCGTTGTCTGAACAAGGAAGACGCAGACGCGTGCCAAGCATCCAAGGCGCCAGAAGTGTTTGTTGTGAAGACTACACATCTGCATTACCTACAGGCAGGTTACTACTCAGTAGCACTGGTACTACACAACAACAAAATACAACCCGACAAAACAGCAATAGCGATTAGGAATTATTTTTGATTGTCTAGCTATCGTGATCTGAACACCGCAGCTCGAACGAAGAAAGGTTTTTGATTGCTTGTTAATTCAGGGGCTTTTGACGCTACTACTTGGTAATTGCCAGTGCTAAAGCTAGTGGAGCAAAGCGCGAATTGCGAGGAAGAACTTGTGTAGAAGTGCCGGTTTTGGAGATAATAATTTATGATGAGTAGTGCCCAACTTCCACAATTTGACACTGGGTCATCACGGGCTGACAAGATCACAGCATACAAGAGTTGGTTGAAAGCCAATCCTGGCCACAAACAACGCGAGCATGTACTAGAATTGGTCTTGGAAGAGCATGTTTTGCTCTTGGGAGAGAAAGACGCAACCATCCAAGTGCAGGGCGCAACCATCCAAGAGCAAGGCACAACCATCCAAGAGCAAGGCACAATAATTAAGGAGCGGTCTCTTGTGTCTGTGCGTGAGAAATTCCCTGCTTTGATGGACCGCACAACTTCCGGTGCTCATTTTCCCAAAAATCACGAGCACGCTGATGTCATTGAGGAAGAAAAAATTGACGCAACGAAAATTCATTCAATTGTCGAAGCTTGGATGGATAGCGACTTCTGGGGTGCTGCTTACTTGGTGCCTGGTAGCGACAACTGTGACAGTGAGGTAGAGGCTCAGACCTTTGTGAATGGCCTGATATGCGCCGTGCTCAGAGGACTCAAGCTCGACCATGTCATTGAGGTTGTGCAAAACAAGACATTGGCGGGGACAGAGTGCGATTTGCTGCTGGTTTACAAGCCCAACCGCCTTCCGTTTGCAGTTGTGGAAGTCAAGAAACCTGCTAACACAGATGCGGGTAGAAAGTTGATTTTTCATGGCGATGAGAACAAGGGCAGGAACCGCATCAGTGGACAAGTCCATGATGAAATGATGGCAGTTAAACTATTTGGCTTTCAAAAGGTGTTTGGATGATCGCCACCGGGAATAATTGGCGTCTTGTTGGCACTGCCAGTTTGATTACAGAGAACGACCCGGAAAATTTAAAGCCAGAAACCCTCCGGAAAAGACTTCTGCAGCGTCCTGGTGGGGACCCGGAAGAAGACACTGAGACCACCTTCCACATTTCTCCTGGGCAATCTGAAGTCAAGTTCGTTGAGAAGGAGAATGGCGGCAACGGCCGCCAGATTTTTGCAAGCAAAATCGTCCCCGACCTGCTAAGTGATGGAGTGGAGTTGAAAGCAAAGGTGGAGAAGTCGGGAGAAGAAATTGTGCAACTGGTGACTTTTTTTGTACTCAAGGCCAGCTTGACGCTTGTGGACTTACTGGAACGCCAGTGCAATCCCTGGAATGTCACGATCCACCGACGAATGGCGAGCCGAGTTTTGACTACAGATGAAAACATTTTCAACTTTTCAACTGTGACGTTAAAGAATGTCAACCAAAAAAAGTACAACGTTGGTCTGCAAAAGATCCATGTAATCCTTCACCTTGGTTCGGGAGGAAATGGAAGCTGCTGCTTGGGGGTTTCAGAAGGTGGGGGATCATGCTGTGCTATCAAATTCTTCCATCCACAGAAGCCAATGACTAAGGAAGAGTTGGCTAACCAAGAATTTAAAAATTGGGAGACTGTGTACGGAAACCGCCAGATTCTGCCCAACTGCCGTCTGCTCAACGTTGCGGGGGGTCCTTGTTTGGTGATGCCATACCTCCGTCCTATTCCACTGCACGATCGGCCAAAGTTTCTGGAGAATGGGCAGATTGAAAAGGCGCTTTCTTATTTTGCCAAATCTGGGTACATTCACAACGACATCAAGTGGCGCCATTTAGGATTATGGGTTGACGACCAGGGACAGGACATAATCTGTCTCATGGATCTTGGGGACGTGGTTCAAGCAAAAGCCGGTGATATTTTGGCTTGGCAACAGAAGTCGATGGAATGTCTGTCAGCTTCCGCTGGAGGAGTGGTTTCGGCGGCCACACCCGTTAACGAACAGAAAAGGAAGCGGCATAAATAGAATGCATTTTAGTGAAGGCAAACCCCAACAAATAATGAACCGAATATCAATGCACGAACTCTGCGTCATAGTTGGGATAGTAGCTCTGGCGAAGAAGATTTTGCTTGCTTGGACCCTCGAAACGTTACTATGTAGAACTGATCTCGTTTGCATGGAACCCCTTCGGTGGGATGATGGCTAGAAACTACGTACTGCACTTTATTGCCTCCTTCCATCTGCACTACCAGGTAGCTGCAATTGCAACAGTAGTAGATTAGTAAGCTTGAGGCGAGACAAAACAGAGTTTGGATGACATGGGTCAGTGTACTCTAGCTAACTAGCTAGACCGACAAGTACTGTTTCACATATCTTCGAGTTGCAACGAATAGCAAGGAGACAGTCAAAATAGCTGCATGGCTGGTCGGGGGAAGTGAGAACAGCATACAGCACTAGTAGCTAGAAACAGGAAGAGCAACAACTCGGGCTGTACTGTACTATTCCGATGCAATTTAAGTAGCACGCTGCCTACTAGTAGCTTGCTAGCTACGTACCGAGCATGGTAACGACCCCTGCTGCTCTGCGAGTCGGTCACATCGGCAACTGATTACTACTACTACTGTAGTAGGGGGCGGTCCGTCGAAACACACAGATTAGGGAAAATCTATTTCCGACTCCCTCTTTTTCATCTGCTCAACATTTTCATACAGTAGCAGATATTTGTAAGGACCCCCACGCTTGTGTGAGAGAGGGTGGTGAATTATTTTAGATTATAGAAATCATACAAAGGGATCATTTCTGGTCCAACAATTTTTGAGTCTCGGCGGTGTAGATTGCGTACTTGAGGATATTCCAACGTGTAGATGAATCCTCTTACTACCAAACAAGCCGACCAAATATTTCAGTTGAGATCATGCTCGATTTCGGGCAACATGGAAAGTTCTTCGTCATAGAAAAAGCGATTCACGTTCGTGGCTGGCTCTTCTGAATCCGTACTAGAAGTACTAGTCATTGTAGTGGAGGCAAGGGATCCCTTGGTTATTTTTCTTTGTCGGGTTCCACCACCATACCTTGAGAATGTAAGAGTTTCAGTCTCGTGTTCACCATGCTCTTGGATATCGTCGTTGCTGTCATCCACCAACATGCTGTTGCGCAACTTGGATGGTTTCTGCTGATGGCGTCTCGTAAGTTTCTTGCCAATTTTGATGCCGTGCATTTCTTCATAATTTCGGTTAACATTATCCGTTGTCATGCTCGCCCGGTTCCTCTGGCGTTGTTTAATGACAAGAGCTTTGTGAATCAAAACCACATCTTCAACTGGTGGAGGTCGCACATCCTCTACAATATGTAGGCACGGATTGTTCGAGGAAGGAAGGCAGCCCAAAATTTGATACGTTAAGTTGCGGCTGTAGGCACTCATGGTTTATCTCTGCTGTCGTATGCTTGATGTTTTGTGTAGTAGCTATCAGCTTGATAAGATGTACATTTTATGTGATTTTCAAGGCTTCTTCTACTAGTTACTAGCCGCTAGTCAACTAGCTAATGGTGGCGGCCACTCTGGAGTTGCCCGAAAACGAATAATAATAGTATTGTTGTTTGGTTCATCCGAACACGGAAAAGGTCATTTTGGTATCTTTCCGGAAAAATGGATCGCATTGGCTCTCTCGGCGCCGATGATGCGCCGGCATGGTCACAATTTTAGCGCATTACTAAACTAGCTAGCTAGCCCTAACCCAATTCTCGATGTACAATAAAACCCTTGCCACTTGGCCTGCCTGGTATGGTAGTAAGTTAGAGTAGAGTAGCTAGAAGCTAGAGTAAATGTAATGCAACAATTTCTGCCCTGGGATAGGAATAGCTATAGCTATGATAGCTACTACAATTGTAGCTAGTTGTCCGGACGGTCGGGTAGATAATACACTGGCTACTTCGTTCGCAACATGCAGTGCCATCTACTGCAAACTCGAAACCATTAGTGCCATACTAATGATTGTGGTTGTCGGTTACAAACTTACAACCTCTCTTTACATACAAATTCAATTGAGAACTCGGCGGTAGCTAAGAGCGGTGTGCTGTCGCTGGTGCTACCTCCAAAAAGTGCACTACTAGTCAAACATCCGAAAGAATCCGTCCAGCAGACTATTGCCTTTCGTAGCTTCCACCGGTACGTCGGCCGAGTTGAGAATTGCGGCTACAAACTCGTCATACGATATTTTTCCATCCTCTATTCACGAGTAAGAACGCATACGATAGATGAGATAATACCATTACAAATTCAAAAACGATATCGTCAACACCAAAAAAAGGACGCACCGTTTCGATCTACCTGTTTCATTATCTTTCGAATCACACGATCATCCACTTCATCACTGTCGCTACTTAAGAAGGATGCAAGACCACGCTTGAGACCAGCCGTGGTAATGTTGCCCCAATAATCCGGTTCAAACATTTCAAAGGCCTTTTTCAGGTTCTCTTGCTTGAACAATTGTTTCTCACCAATCGCGGCAGCAACAAATTCGCTGTACTCCAAAAATCCTGCGAAGAATATGGAACGGGCAGATAAGAAGAGGTGAGACGAAAGACCATCGCATTGGTACAACAGCGAGTGGATCTTCGAAGGACAAAAGTGCTTACCAGTTCCATCGATGTCGACTTGAGTGAAAGCAGATGCATAAAGGTATTGTTAGCCATACTATAATGCGGTTTGAAAAACACTGAAGCCAAGCGCTGTTGCTCACGTACCTCGTTCAAACAACGCATCGACTTCCTGGTCACTAAGGTCTTTCCCGAAAACTTTGGCATATCCCATTTTTACTTCTTGTTTAGAAAGCTTACCGTCACAACTATGAAAAGAAAGAAGAAGTATATGGACAAAGCTGAGCTGGATGTGTCCTAACAGTGATCTCTCAGTCCCAAGAAGAAGACCAACTTACGATGTATCCATAACACGAAAGACGTCATCGATACGAGCCTTTTCTTCCTTCGCTAACAGTTGTGAAACGACGAACGTGTAGGTAGCTTGGGCCAGAGCACTGAGGTGGACAATGGGCAAAGGAGTGTGTCAGTGACAATAACGTTTTGCGGGGAGATAGTTCAGAGAGTGACTTGCCTTTGTGCCTGAAAGTTTTTCAGGTTCTCAAAACATGCCGCGGCAGAGCTTAGTTCGGATTGATTTAGATCCCCGGAGGCGAGTAACTCTCGACCCTTCTTGATCCAAGGCAGATTCATGGCTTCTTCGGCCGAAGGGCGTGTCTCTTCGTCCACGGTCAGTAAGTGCGTGATGAATGATTTGGCGTCCGCAGATACGTTTTTCCAAATTTTCTTTTTGAAGGAGAAGTCGCAGCCGAGGATCATTTTTTTCACTTCTAGAGGATGGTAACTTTCAAATGGGTAATTGTCGGACAGCAATTGGAACGCCACCACCCCTACAGCCCAAAGCTTTCCAATCAGGTACATACCCAGGCGTGAGAAGAATATTATGGAGATGTCGCGAATGGCACAAAGCACAGATTGACTTACATCCGCTTTGGGTCCAAAATTTTCCTGAATGACTTCTGGTGCCATATATGGAAGCGTCCCACGAAGTTCTTTAACTCTGCCGTCTGCGACCAGTCCACTCTTCAAATCATCCTTCCCTACCAAATTGACGGCTAATCCAAAATCAATCATTTTGATCTGATTGATTTCCTTGCTTTCCTCTAGCAAAATATTTTCGGGCTGTATCGACAACCTTGTGATGAGCGATCATGACTTGAAACATGCCCGCGGCGATTCATGCGAACTTTCTCCGAGTACTTACCTTCAAGTCGCAATGAACGACTTTCCTCTGGTGGCAGTAATTGAGGCACATGAGTATCTGGTGGATGATCAAGCACGCCGCATTTTCTGCCATTGCGCCGTAGCCTTCGAGCTCGTCAAACAAATCTCCTCCTGAGGAAAGTGGCAGCAGTAAGAAAAGACCGTAAGTCTTGCTGTTGAACCCTTGCACCGTCGCGCACTAACTCTATTGATTCGCCTTACCTTGGCACACATCCATGACAATTTGAAAATGCTCCTTGTCTTCGAATATTTCGTACATTTTGAGTATATTCTGCAGCGCCAACGATAGAGATTATAATTGTTTCAACACACGAGTGAGCTGCATAATATTCACTCAGCGAAGACTTTACCGTTTCGTTTTTCCATGGGTGGACTCACCGGATGGTCCAAGGACGACAGAATGTTCTGTCATGGAAGATGGGAAGGCAAGTACGAGGCAAAGTTAGCAACAAGACTAGCAACACAGCAAACCCAAAATTAAAAGTGCTAGAATCGATGTGCAAGACTTACAAATTCTCGTCTAATCAATTCGTTTTCTTTAGGATCCCGGTCCTTTTTGACAAATTTGACAGCTCGTACGGCACCGGAAATTTTGTGGGTACAAAAGTAGACTGCCCCAAACGAGCCCTTTTGAATGAAAGCACCAATCTCATAGTGCTCTGTCAAAGCCAAGCCTCGTTTGCCGGAATTGCCAATCAGATTTGCGGGTCGAAAGACCATGCCTGCAGACGAATCATCCATGGATGTCACTCTATTAAACGTTGGCATTTCAGTGGTCGAAGCAAAAATGTTGCTGGAGTGAAACGATGCTCTGGTATTGTTGGTTCTTTTGCGTCGAATCTTTGGATGGCCACGACTAGGAGTGCTGCTGTTGTTATCATTGCTGGCAGTCGCCGACTCCAACATCATCGACATGAATTCATCTTTGCTAATTCGACCATCGCCATCTTGATCGACTTGAGCAATAATGGATTGTAAAATCTCCACTTGTTCTTTTTCATCAGAGGTATGTGCGGTCAAATACGATTGGAGCCATGGTTGTAAATTCGCCGCCGAAATGTACCCGGTATTATCCAAATCAAATGCGTCAAAGGCTTGATTCAATTTGTCGGTATGCAGGAGTTCCTTTTCGTTCATGGCGGCAATGACAAACTCATGATATTCGATGGTACCTGTTTGATCCAAGTCGACTCGATCAAAGAGGGCCGTAAGATCGGATTCCTTGAGTGGTTTTTGAAACAATTCGGCATAGCCACGTCGCACTTCGTCCTTGGTCAACTTTCCATCAGCATTGACATTCATGAATAAAAATATTTGATCAATATGCTGCTTTTCTTCCTTGAGGACCAATTGCGTCGCAATCAATTGCAACGAAGCCTGTTGAAGAACTTGCTGTTGTTTTCGTGCTCCACCACCCTTTGCCGCTTGTTTGAGACCCGTCCATACTTGTTGACCCTTTTGCAACAATTTGGTATCTTTTCCACACAATTTTCGGTCCTCCAAGACGCGTTGTCGAATTTGTTCCATCCAAGGATGCGTCAAAGCTTGATGTGGTGTAGGTCTTTGCTCTGGACGGAGTTGTAATAGTTGGGACAGAAAATCTTTGGCCGTATCCGACATGTCGTTCCAGACAAAGCCCGAAAACAACAACTCTTTGTCGGAATCACTACTCAACTTATCGCGCATACTTTGCAATAGGACGGAGGTATCGTGAGTATTGGCGGTTCCAAACGGAAAAGTTCCCGAAAGAACTCGATAGGCAATGACCCCCAACGACCAAAGATCCGAAGTGGCATCCAACGTTTGATCATGGGCCATGACTTCCGGTGCCACACAGGACAAGTGAGCTCCTCGTGGTTGATACCAATCGGCGTCCATGTCATTGAGGGCCACCGCCTCCCCAAAATCAATGAGTTGCAGTAATCCCAAACGATCCGGTTTGGAGGCATCCAATAGAATATTCGATAAATTTAAATCACAATGCAACACTTGGGACGTGGTTTGCATATAGACAATGGTACGCAACAAAATATACGTGAGGATCGCCGCCTTGTCTTCGGGGTATCGTTCTCCATGCTGTTGCTGTAAATGGGATTGTAGAGTAATGGCAGTGGCAGATTCGTTTTTGGATTTAGGACTTTGCTGTTGTTTGGCAGAATGATATCCTACCAAATCCATAATCATGTAATAATGAGTGGGTCCTTCCAATAATTCATACAAGGAAACAATATTGGGATGTTCATGAACGTGTTGAAGAATTTGAAATTCGTGGAGTTCTTGATTTTTGTGACTGTTGCTGGGTATGTTGCTGCCGAGTAGTAGGTCCTCTTCTTGGAAATCGCTGTGGGCAGAATCTTCGGCGATCGATGGAATTTTATTGTTATTGGACTTGGAAATTTCCTTCCCAGAAGGATCTTCTGCCGTATTATTGTCGTTGTCGTTGTCGAAATCCACATCCAAAAGAGACATGTCAATATCCGCCAAGGACTCGTCAATACTTTCTCGATGATAATAGCCAGGCAAGGGCGACTCTTCCGAAAACGTTGATGTTGTGGAAGGTCTGACTTGATAAATGGCTGTGGATCGACGACGGCTCTTGCCAGTAGTGCTGTTGGCTTGAAAACTGCGTCGTTCATGAAGGGGGATCGATTCCTCCAATTCGCCAAGGCCAAATCCATCATAACCCGATCCTAAGGATAGCCTAGACACTCTCTGCCTGGTAATCGTTCGCGATTTCCGCCACAATTTCACAGCGCGCAAGTCTCCTGTTTTCTTGTGACGACACGAGAAGATTTGACACTTGCGATCGCGACTGCGTCCCAAAAAATCCAAGAGTTGATAGTGGAATTCAAAAAAGGCGTCGGGATGTTTCAAGTCAAAATCATCCTCGTCGTGATCCTCCGGGACCGTTGGGTTATCATGCGAGTAGTTCTCATCATCGTCGTCGTCCGAACGAGTACTCGTCTGCTCCGAACGAGTATGCTTGACAAAATCAGAGGCACGAAATTGATGCGCCGGCAAATCTACCGTCGTAGAAGGAGCAGGGGGCATGATTGTTGTTTGTTGTTATTAAATTTCTGTTGGTAGTTGGATGCCGTTGCTCACGCCTCGAGGTTAAAATATAATAATCATGGATTGAGATTACTACTTCGTAAATTTGAATTTTACCGTACAACACCAACTACGGTGTGAGCAGAATGTGATGCCACGGTCATCATGTCAGTCACTGACTGCAACCGCTTGGGAATACAGCATAGTAGTGTCTGGATCTTTCCCGCCAGAAAACGAAGCTCTCCATCTTGATACAGCATAGCAGCAGCAGCACACTGGCTCCAATCTCCAAGGAATTAGGAGCTAAAGCAGTTGGATTCACACATGGAGCTGGCAGGGAGGGATGCAGCTTGGCATGCTGGCGGTGACTTTCTTGTGTGGGACGGCCAGCGGCCTTGCTTCCTCGCTTCGCTCGTCGCTCCCCCCCCTGGGCAATGGAGACCCGGTGTGACACGGCATGTCAAGCAAATCAAATTTTCCATCTGTGTCTGCAAGAAGCAGAAGAAAACGTCCATGCTGCTACAATTTTGTACACACATGTGCTAGCATGTTTTAACATGGTTTTAGATGAGACTTTTTTGGCCCTGCTCTGAACTTGACAAATTGCCTAGCATGTGCTCTTTTTGCACAGTGAGGGCATGCAAAATTGTTTCACATCAAGCCCCTTTGGAAATCCCCTCTTGAAGTTGTTCAAAAATCAAACAGATTTCTGCCAGGACCCATCACAAAAAAAACAAAAAATTCTTGCCATCCAGCAACATGCCAACTTCCATGAAGCTACCTGTGAGCAGCTGATTGTCAATCCTGTGGCATGACTGAAGAAGAAAGAAAGCCTAGGAAGAAGAAATGACACTTGGGCATCGTGTTTCAGACAAATCAATTCCACGGACAGCCATGTGCACAATTTTCCTTGTGACAGCTCACATGGTGACATCTGCATCAACAGACAATCTTGCAACAATCTGAGAAACCAAGACGTCACTTAACTTTCAGCGCAAAGCAACTCATCATTGTTTGAAATGGTTTGCATTAGTGCCTCATTTTTTCATCAACTCAATGCAATGGAAATGGGTTGAGAAGCACACACCTTCAACCTGCAAACCAAAAACCAACCCAAGGTGATGTTTGCTTTCCATAAAAAACTGTCACTGTTGCAAGAAAAAAAATTAGCTGTTTGGTTGTGTTTTTAAAATCCACTTCCAATTTTTTTAATGAGAAGCAATTGACACCATCCTGTGTGCAGGATGGTAACATTTCTAGAATGTTCCTGTTGGTAGCAGCGAGTTGTTTGCCAAAAGATTCAACACAGAAAACCCGAGCCCTAAGATATATTTCATCAATGTAATTTTTTGGACGTCATCACAATGATTGATCATTCATTGGGGCACAACTTTGGATGATGAGCATTGCCACTGGAGCGGAAGTAAGGCAACGAAGACGACGACGACTGCATAACTGTTACTGCTAGAAAAGACCACAGCACTACTCTAGCTAGAAGAGAGCATTGAAAAGTCAATGAACATTAATCAGTACAAACATACATTTTATAGTTCGTTCATCAATCTTCGTCAACTTCGAGAATTTTGATGGTTCCAGTGCCACCATCGACTGTTACCATCATCCCTGTCTTCAAAAGGGAGTGGATATCGATGTTGGATACGGCTGGCTTGCCGTACTCTCGAGCACACAAGGCACCGTGCTGGAGAGCCCCTCCTACTTGAAGGATTATCGCAGAGGCTCCCGCAAACATGGGTGTCCATGCCGGGCCAGTGACGACGGCCGCCAAAATCTCGCCCCGTTCAAATCGTTCCGACGGATTGTGGATGATGCGCACTCGACCAGTCGCAATGCCAGGGGATATCGCAGCACCAATCAAGATTCCTTTCTCTTCTTCCTCTCCTCCCCGCTGTGGAGGGTCCGCCCGGATGATACGACAGCGCGAGTCCACCAGCAAAGGGCACTCTTTGGCGTGCAAGGCCCTCTCGTAAGCAGCCTTGCGCGGACGAACGAGCTTCATCAAATCAAAAGACTCTTCTCGCAATGCCTGGTCGACTTCGTCGAGATTCACATGAAAAATATCCCCCTTGCCTGCCAATCGACCACTCTGGAGGAAATCCTCCTCGACTTTCAAGACCGCTCCTCGTAAAATGCCACACATCTGAGTCAAGTGGAGCTTGGGAGCATTACGAATCCACATTAGATGCTCCAAGCAGGCATTGCGTTCTTGAATCTGAGACAATTCAGAGGAACAAAAACACGATTTCCTTTCGATGGCCCGCTCTTCGTGCAAGGCCATGACGCGGCGGCGATTCTCTACTTGTTCGCATTGGATTTCGGCAGGATTGGTAACACCATCACCCACATTTTGCCGAAGTTTCGCTAACAAGAGCACTGGACTATCTCGGTAGCGTGGGCAGCTGGGAAATAGCTGGTTTTGCCCATCCCATCCATGCCGGTTCATAAACGTCTTCCATCCCTCGAGAAAAGTCATTGGAAGATCGGGCTCTGATTCCCCTTCCAGGTTGTCCTTTATACGACTGGCCAGCTTGTGTAGTTCCTCATGGGGATACTCTTGCCATATCTTTTCGGGGAGATGGTTCGCCAACTGATGAATATCGATGTTCATCTCCATGAGACCATCGCCAACGTAGCCACTGCACAAGGCCCCATATTCGGAACGAATCTCTTCGGTTTTGCCTTCTCGGCGTTCCTTGTCTAGTTTCTTGAAGGCGTCCAAAAGGACAAAGAAGAGCATGCCCAACTCTTGTTCGAAGGAAGGCGTCATGGCTTGGAACACTTCGTTGGCAAAGGCCTGTAATCCTCCTCCTTCTTCCTCTACTGGAATGGGGCCGCGTTCCTCCAGTGCCTTGAATTTGGCCATGTCCTGCTGTACAATTACCTGATACTCCAACGAGGCCCGTTTGGGATCTTTCTTGCAGGCCTTGCCAATCTTGTAGAGTTTTCGCAAGGGAATTTGTCGCACTAGTTTCCACAGATTGCATAGATTGACGCCTTGGGGCAACTTTTTCATGGCGTACCGGTCTCGATCGCAATCCTGGGATGCAAAGAGGGACGCCAAGTAGGGATCAGCGACTTCCGCGGATTTGGAGCACGTCTCGGTCGAGATGTACTTGAGAAAGATGGACAAGTTGCAGTACTGTCGGGTGGATGCCTTGAAAATGGGCATGGTGGGATCGTCGGTGAAGATGACTCGATCCGGAAATCCCATCATGGCACTGGAGGCCCACGCATAAAAGTTCACATCCATGTGGGTGAATGGATCTGTGGTAGTGCAGTCGGAAACAACATTGTAGTCGTAATAGAGAATGCGTTTTTCGCCGGGTGCCGTCATCATGTTGTCATCGATGTAAAAGAGCGTCGTAATGGGCCTGGCTTGGAGCAGCCTCAGGACTGGTGGGAGGTTGCTGCTGCCCCGAATGTACGCATAGGCCCATTCCACGTCCATGGGCATGCCATACTCCTTTTCCACCGCAGACACCAGCGTGACCAGTTCGTGCAATTGAGCATCCGTGAGACTGCTTGCCTCTTGTCGGGCGATATCGGAAATGGTGGCTGTTTCAACGCCACCACCCTTGGACAGCAGGACAAGTTTCTTTTCCAGAGTCTTTTTCCCAAGGGTGGTGAACACAACCTTTTGGGAAACTTTATCATAGACATATCGATCAGCCGTAACGGATCCATCCACCACCGATTCTCCCAAACCAAACGAACTGTCCACTACCATTTCATCGCGATCAGAATTCAACGGATTGGCACTGAAGGCCACGCCAGCAACGTGGGAATTCACCATTTCCATGACCACCGCGGCAAACGAAATACTGGCGTTGTATTTGTTGTCATTCGTTAGGCCATCACTGGCAGTCGATGATTGCATGTACTGAAAGACCCGAGCATCAAAGCGCGATGCGAAACAATCACGGACGGCTTGTTCCAAATTCGATACTGGGACGCCCAGCTGGGTGACAAAGGCACCCGCAAAGGATGCAGCGGTGCCATCTTCTTCGGGGGCACTGGAACGGACGGCAAGGAGAGTGCTGCTGGTTTCCGTCGTTGCGAAACGCTTGGCGAGTTGGTCGAGAGCCGATTGCTGATCTGCGTTCAGTGGCAATGCCTGACAGCGGGCTTGGAGTCGAGCATAGCCAGCTTCATCCAACTTTCTAGGGTTCTTCTCTTCCCCAAGAAGAGTATCTATCCAGGGCTGAAAGAAGTCCACCGTCAAGGCATAGGAGTTCGGAATATGCGACGCAAGGGAAGGAATCGAACCCATCTTGGCCAAGGAAGCTCCCTTTCCACCTACAATCTTGGGCTCTAAAGAAGCAGCAGCATCAGACGAGGAGTCGTCGCTGGATGTGGTCAGAGAAACGAGCATCCGTGACAATGGTGGCGGCGAAGGCATGGTTTGTCAAATTTCAGATAACAGCGATCACAAGATGACACAATAATAGTCGTGTCGCTGATTTACTCATGGGCAATTAGCAATCACAGGATTCGGACTCTGGACTCCTTATGAAGGAAGGAAGCTTCAGGAGGGAATCGAAGGAAGGAATAATGAAGGCATATCATGTGATGTCGATCGACAAGAAATCCACCCGAAGGCGAGTGCATGGTTGCTGTCACGACTCAAACGCGAGTTTTTTTAAATCGTGGGTCGAAGATCCAAAATAATTAAGACGCATGTTGGCCCCAAAATGCTCTCCCTCAAATCTTCTCAACCTTCCTCTCCCAATTGTCTCTTCGCTTCAATTTTATCTTCTCTGCTTGTCATGTTGCAACTGTGTGTCTCAGTCTTCGACCACCAGCGATCGATCAGAGCTGAGAAAACTTGCGATCAGCTCAGAGTGACCTCCTTCGGGATCACAGTGGTTCGTGCACATCACATGACACGGGAGTGGGTCATCTTGTGGTTTGTGGAAGGACACAATTGTTGGAAATTGTTCCTTGCATCATTTGATGTGACATCATCATGTCAATTGCCAGCGCGCCCATCTCATGATGTTGCTTCTGCTCTGTGCCAAAGTGGCATCCGACATTTGCACAAAAGGACATTTTTACCAGCCAATTTCTGGCATGTGAACTGGGTGTTGCATTCTCCCCCATGTGTAGAGAACTGAGTGAAGAATGTGTTAATTAGTCAGTGTGTGCATGCGTGTCAACATGCCAGAACTGCGCTGACAACACTTGTGGTGTGGTGGGTGGGAAAATTGTCGACAGCTTCCACTGCTGTTTCACTGTGCAAAGCAGTCTTGTCTGCAGCCAAGATGGCACATCAGATAAGGTCCTCTCTCTCCCCCCCATGATCAAAGCAGTGTTAAGTCCGAATCGATTGTGCAAAATTTGTCATTGAACTTTAACGTGAACCGCACTGATTCACCGCGGGATGACTGTCATCAGTCGGAGCATGCCGCATTCGGTTGGCCAGACCGCATGGGACACGTGTGGATCCAGGTGGAATCTTCCATTTGATGTGTGTCAGCGACCATTGAGGTTGGCACTTTGACTGCAGCAGAGCATGTGTTGGGCTGGCGACGCACAATCGAAGTGCACACTGCCTGCGGGAGGGCTTGCTCTGCAGTGACCATTGACTGAGTCTTTTGACCGTTTGGGTTCAAACTTGTGACCTTCCATTAGAAACTTTCCTGCACACAGCGCTGTTGTGGAATGATGCCACAATGCACTGTGCCAAAGTGCCATCTGACATTTGTGCAAAAGGACATTTTTAGCAGCCAATTTCTGGCATGCAAACTGGGCATTGCATTTCCATGCAAGCGCATTAGGCACATGTCGGACCGTTTTCCTCTTCCCGTCCTTTCCAAGCAAACACCTGTGAGCACCAACACCAATGGTGCATGTGTTGTCAGAAAGCTCAACTTGTGACTCCTGCATGTGAAGCAGTTGTCATCCCTGGATAGAAAACTCTTTCAGGTGTCTTCCACTGTGATGCAATCAAGATGTGTTGTGACATGACATGATTGTGCCCTTC
>Ga0163148_10002731_pt1 | contig 20532 bp, 19 predicted proteins | sample OliLakLV19MP7P2_FD_148606 | JGI IMG/M metagenome (GOLD analysis project Ga0163148, IMG submission 148606) | Freshwater microbial mat bacterial communities from Lake Vanda, McMurdo Dry Valleys, Antarctica- Oligotrophic Lake LV.19.MP7.P2 | ecosystem: Environmental > Aquatic > Freshwater > Lake >...
GCAGCTTCAGTAGAAGTTGGAGCAGCTTCAGTAGAAGTTGGAGCAGCTTCAGTAGAAGTTGGAGCAGCTTCAGTAGAAGTTGGAGCAGCTTCAGTAGAAGTTGGAGCAGCTTCAGTAGAAGTTGGAGTTTCCACAGAAGTAATTGTGTTTTCTGTAGTTGGTGTAGAAGCCACTTCGCTTATTTGCTCTGAAGAAGTGTCAAGTTGAGTGTTTTCATTGTTTTGCATAAAAGCTAACCTGCATATAGTGCGTTAAGGTAAAAAAAATTAAATTCAGTTTCAAAAGTTTGTCCAAAGAAACTAAGATAATAACTAAGTTTTTTGAAAAATGTTTCTTATTAGAATACAAATTTCCATATATTTTTTCAAGTTAACAAAATATATTTTGTAAAAGTGAAGAAAAGTGTTAAATTTGTAGTCTATCGAATTTCAAAACAATAATTTTATTGGTACTAAATCAATGAACTCACGTAAATTATACGAAACGACCTTCATAGTGAATGCAGCACTAGAAGACCAGGACATAGATGCAGTCGTTTCAAAAGCATCTGCTTACATCGAAAATAACGGTGGAGTGATTAGAGAATTGCATAAATGGGGAAGAAAAAGACTTGCTTACCCAATCAACAAAAAATTTAATGGTTACTACGTACACATTATATTTGAAACTAAAGCAGCATCTATTCCATTATTGGAAAGATTCTTCGTTTTAGATGATACTATTCTTAGACACCTAATTTTAAGCATCTCTGAAAGCTTGATTGAATTGAGAGCAAACCGTGCTTTGATGGAAGGTAAATTAGCTGCCGAAGCTGCTGAAGCAGAAAAAAATGCTGAATTAACTGAAGTAACTGAGGGCTAAGAGGTAAATAAATGAAAATCATATTAAGACAAGACGTTGAAAATTTAGGTGCAATGGGCGAAATAGTTGTTGTGAAAGATGGCTATGCTCGTAATTTCCTTATACCTCGCAGTTTAGCTTATTTTGCTACTGCTAGCTCTTTAAAAAGACTTGAAGGCGAAAAAAGACAATACGCTAAAAAACAAGCTACTGAAAAAGCTATCGCTGAACAAACAGCTGCTAAACTTTCAGACATGCAAGTTACTATTGCTATGAAAGTTGGAGAGGAAGGCAAATTATTTGGTTCTGTTACTCCTCAAGCTATTGCAAAAGAATTAGAAGTAATGGGCTTCAATTTGGACAGAAGACACATTATTATTGACGAACCAATCAAATCTTTGGGTATCTTCTCTGTGAAAGTAAAATTACACACAGATGTTGTTGCTCCTTTGAAAGTTTGGGTTATCAACGAAGAATAAACACTTCTGAAATATGCAAAGAAATTAAAAAGACAGATTCAAAAAAGAATCTGTCTTTTTTTTGTTATATCAGTTACTTCCAATACCCAACGATTATATAAAAAGAAGAAAATTAAACCAGCTTCAACTGACACTTCAACCATAACTTCAGTTATGAGCTATTTGAAATTTGTTTTATAAATTTAAATTATTTTATCCCAATAAACTAACTTTGCTTTGTTTTTTATATTAATTTATTTACTTAAATTTGCTAAACATTAAATTTTAAACTTTAGAGACAATTATGAAAACCAATCTAAAATTATTAATAATATTATTTTTTCTTGCTTTGCAAATGTCCTCCTTCTCCCAAGGCTATGAGTTATGGGCTTGGGGCTTGAATGATCAGGGTCAATTAGCTCAATGACTCCAAATCCAGTGAGTAATATAATAAATGCTAATTTAGAATCAGCTTTTGATTGTACTGCTAATTATAGCATAGCCACAGTTGATGGACAAATAGTGCAAGAAGGAATTTTGCAAATTCAAAAAGGTAGTAATAAGTTAACAATTAACTTAGAAAATAAATTTAGCAATGGCTCATAGCAGTTAATAATTAGTAACCCAAAAACAAACACTAATATGAAATTTATGATAGTAAAATAGGTAATACCTTAGTCGCTTATTTGGATTTAAATACTGCCGTCATTCCTCCCTATAAAGGGAGGTGTCAGCTTGCTGACGGAGGGTGTTTTTTAGGACTGCCCCAAAAACAAACACTAATATGAAATTTATGATAGTAAAAAAGGTAATACCTTAGTCGCTTTTTTGATTTAAATACTGCTGTCATTCCTCCCTATAAAGGGAGGTGTCAGCTTGCTGACGGAGGGTGTTTTTTAGGACTGCCCCAAAAAAACAAACACTAATATGAAATTTATGATAGTAAAATAGGTAATACCTTAGTCGCTTATTTGGATTTAAATACTGTTGTCATTCCTCCCTATAAAGGGAGGTGTCAGCTTGCTGACGGAGGGTGTTTTTTAGGACTGCCCCAAAAACAAACACTAATATGAAATTTATGATAGTAAAATAGGTAATACCTTAGTCGCTTTTTTGGATATAAATACTGCTGTCATTCCTCCCTATAAAGGGAGGTGTCAGCTTGCTGACGGAGGGTGTTTTTTAGGACTGCCCCAAAAACAAACACTAATATGAAATTTATGATAGTAAAAAAGGTAATACCTTAGTCGCTTATTTGGATTTAAATACTGCTGTCATTCCTCCCTATAAAGGGAGGTGTCAGCTTGCTGACGGAGGGTGTTTTTTAGGACTGCCCCAAAAACAAACTCAGCAATTATTTGAATGATTTAAATAAATTTAGATAAAACTTTTCGTTAGATAAAATTTATTATTTATTCAAATTATCATTGAAAAAATAAAAGGGCGTCCTGCCGATTCGGAGCCAAGTCTCCTAATATTTGCTTAGATTATTCCCATTTCTTTGCCAACTTTTGTGAATGCTGCAACAGCTCGTTCGATATGTTCTGTTTCGTGGGCTGCCGAGATTTGAATTCTAATTCTATCTTTTCCACGAGGTACAACAGGGAATGAGAATGCTATAACATAGATGCCTTCTTCTAAAGCTTTATTGGCAAATTCTACAGCTAATTCCGATGAATTTTCAAATTTGCTGAACATAATTGGTGCAATTGGGTGAATGCCAGGGATAATATCAAATCCAGCTTCTGTCATTTTCGTGCGGAAAAGTATAGTGTTAGCTTCTAATTTATCACGCAATTGAGTAGTTTCCGATAGTAATTCCAAACATTTTAGCGAAGCCCCAACCACTGCAGGTGGAATAGTGTTTGAAAATAAATATGGACGAGCTTTGTTTCGCATCCATTCTATAATATCTTTTTTGCCTGATATACAGCCACCAGAAGCTCCGCCAAGTGCTTTGCCATAAGTTGTAGTGATTATATCAATTTTGTCCATCACATTGAAATGCTCGTGGGTTCCACGTCCAGTTTTACCCATAAAACCAGATGAATGGCATTCGTCAATCATAACAAGCGCATTGTATTTTTCGGCCAAAGCTGTGATTTCGTCCAATTTAGCAATATCGCCATCCATAGAGAAAACACTATCGGTAACGATTATTCTAAATCTTTGCGATTGAGCTTCTTGCAAACATCTTTCTAATCCCTTCGCCAATTTGCCAGTAGCTCCATCAACTTCTTCTATATCACGCATATCGCCGTGTTTGTATATCCAGCGTTTCGCTTTCGATAAACGAATACCATCAATGATAGAAGCATGGTTTAAAGCATCGGTGATAATTGCGTCTTCTTCGCCGAAAAGTGGCTCGAATACGGCGGCATTTGCATCGAAGCAAGCAGCAAAAAGAATTGTGTCTTCTGTGCCTAAAAATTCCGAAGTTTTCTTTTCAAGTTCTTTGTGTATGTCTTGAGTACCACAGATGAATCTAACCGACGATAGACCGTAGCCACGCTCGTCTATAGCTTTGTGGGCCGCTGCAACTAAGTCTGGATGTGAAGAAAGCCCTAAATAATTGTTTGCACAAAAGTTTAGCACTTTCTTATTGTTGACGATAATCTCCGCACCCTGTGGCGACTGAATTATACGTTCAGTTTTATAAAGTTTTTGTTCTTTAAGTGAAGCAATTTCAGTGCTTAAGTGTTCTTTTAATTTTCCGTACATTTTGCAAAATAATTTTAGTAAATAAACATAATGCAATTTAAGGAATTTTCTGATTAGTTATTTCAAAGCTTGCATTGAAACAAGAGTTTCAAAATAAAAGATTTTGATCTAATTCTTCACTTCAAATTTTCTAAGTTCCTGATTTGCTTCTTTCAAAGCTGCTTCGGGGGATTTGACTCCATATAGAGCTTTTTCAACAGCATTTTCTAATATTTCTTCAATATCTAACCAGTTCTTATGAACATCTGTCATCTTTGAATTGGCTATTTGCTGAATAAAGTAGTTCATATAAGGTCTTTCTTGGAAATACTGATGATTGAAATAATCTTTATCCGCTGGCAAAACAGTTCCAATTTCATTTTTGCAATATTCCAAAGTAACAGCACCAGATGTTATATATTTCAAAAATTTAACGCTTAGTTCTTTCTTTTTTGTGGAAGCTGATATCCCAATATATTCACCACCAGTGAACGATTTGCCAAGGTTTGAGTTGAAATTGGGTACGTTGATAATTTCAAATTCAAATGAATTGCTACTTTTTTTCAATTTATCGAGCAGCCAGCCACCAGAAAACAATAATCCAATTCTACCTTGAAGAAAAAGATTATCAAGGTTCTTTTGCGATTCTACAATACCAAATTTAGAAAGTGTAATATACATTTTCAATGCTTCTATAGCATTTGCACTATTTAGAGTAGCTTTTCCGTTTGTGAATAAGTCAGCTCCATTCGACCAAAGTAATGGCATTATTTTTTTATATAAGCGATGAGGGTCTGCACCATTGACTCCAAAGCCATAAGAATCTTTGCCATTTATGATTTGCGATACTTTCAATATGTCTTGCCAAGTTGCAATTGAATCTATTGCATTATACTTTTTCAACAATGACTTATTCACATAAATCACCCTAGTATCAACATACCAAGGTAAAGTATAGACTTTATTTTTCCACAAACAAGGAGCTTGGCTAGCTGGAATGAATTGATTTAAGTCAACATCGTTTGTAATATCGGCTAAAACACCACCACCACTAAATTGGGCTACCCAATCTGAACCCAATTCTAAGACATCGGGAGCTATCCTTGAATTAAATGCTGAAATAATCTTAGTTTTTCCGTCCCCCCAACTTAGCTCCACAGTTTTAACTTTACAGTTATTTTCGGTTTCAAATTTTTCTATTAGTTTTTTGAGTGCTGCCTTATATTTTGGTTCGCTTTGGAAGTGCCAAAAGGTAATCTCATTGCTATTCTCAGCAGTTTTTTTACAGCCAGATTGACCTAAAGTTAGAACTAAAACAAGTGTCAAAAGGAAAAGTTTATTCAAATTTATGCCCAAAATTATTACCCGAACATAAGCATTTTTATCCACATAATTTGAAATTGTATTAAGATTAGGTAATTTTGAATCCGACAAATGAACCAATCTAAAGAATAAATGAATTCCACAGAAACTACACAAAAAGAAACAAAGTATATTTTTATAACAGGCGGTGTGCTATCTTCTTTAGGTAAAGGTATCGCCTCTGCTTCAATAGGGCATTTGCTTCAAGAATGTGGCTATACAGCTACCATTATGAAGCTTGACCCATATATCAATATTGATCCAGGCACAATGAACCCAATGCAACACGGGGAAGTATATGTGACTGACGATGGATCGGAAACAGATTTGGATCTGGGACACTATGAAAGATTTCTCGATGAGTCTATGTCTAAGAAAAATAACACTACTTCTGGACAAATTTATCTTGATGTAATAACAAAAGAAAGAAAAGGGCATTATCTTGGCAAAACAGTCCAAGTAATTCCTCACATAACAAATGAAATTAAAGCCAGAGTAAAAGCTCACAATGGGAAATACGATTTTGTTTTAGTCGAAATCGGTGGAACTGTAGGCGATATTGAATCTCTTCCATTTTTGGAAGCTCAAAGACAATTAAACCATGAATTGGGTAGAGGTAACTCTATAAATATTCATTTGACATATGTGCCATATATAAATGCAGCAAAAGAGTTCAAAACAAAGCCAACTCAACACTCAGTTAAAATGTTAATGGAATATGGTATTCGCCCAGATATTCTTCTTTGCAGAGCAGAACATAGTTTAAGCAAAGACATACGCTCGAAAATTTCATTATTCTGCAATGTAGATGAAGATGCTGTTTTCGATGCAGTAGATGTGGACACTATCTATGAAGTTCCTGTTTACTTTGCAAAGAAAGGTATAACTGGTTCTATATTAAGACAACTAAATCTTGAGCCAAGAGAACCAGAATTAACTACTTGGAAAAAATTCGTAAGCAAAATTAAAAATCCACAATACCAAGTTAATATTGGATTGATAGGTAAATACACTAAGTATGAAGATTCATATAAATCTATAGTTGAAGCTTTTGTACATGCTGGCTCTGTCAATAATACTAGAGTAAAATTGACAATGGTGAACTCTGAAGAAATCAATGAAGAAAATTTGGCTGAAACTTTAAGTAATTTCGATGGTGTGCTTATAGCTCCTGGCTTTGGTAACCGTGGAATTGAAGGTAAAATACTTTCTATTAAATATATTCGTGAAAATAATATTCCCTTCTTTGGCATTTGTCTTGGAATGCAATGTTCGGTAATTGAATTCGCTAGAAATGTGTGTGGACTGAAAGAAGCAAACTCAGCTGAATTCGAGAAAAATGATTTCAACGTGATAGATTTAATGGAAGAACAAAGAAACGTGCGTGAGAAAGGCGGCACAATGCGCTTAGGGGCATACCCTTGTAAATTAGTGAAAGGAAGTCTTGCTTATGATTGCTATGGAAGTGAAGACATTTCTGAACGCCACAGACATAGATTTGAATTTAATAATAATTTCAAAGAACTATTGACACAAAATGGACTTATTGTGAGCGGTACTTCACCCGATGGTTCATTAGTAGAAATAGTGGAATTGAAAAATCATCCTTGGTTTTTGGGAGTGCAATTCCACCCAGAATTAAAATCACGTGCTGTAACAGCACATCCTTTGTTTACTTCGTTTGTGAAAGCATCTTTAAAGCAAAGAAAGTTCAAAGAAGCAGCAAAATTGGCATAATATAATGAAAATTGATATAGTTGTTCTTGATGAAAATAAATGCGATATGGATAGATTCTATCCTTTCAGCATACTACACCCAATTTTTGAAATTAGGTATGGTGCATTTAGATATTTCGAAAGAATAGCTAAACTTTTTCCTTATGCAAAAATGCAATTTATTGGTAGAGAAAAGCATATCCAATCTTTTTTAGAGCGATTTAATTTAATAAATGAAAGCGTTGACATTACTTTCCAAGGTGCCACTCTCACTCTTAATTGCAATGCTTTAATTACTACTGAAATAGTTGAAACAATTAGTAAATTAATAGATGGAAATTATTATATTTTAGCAAATGGAATAGATATTGCTGAAATAGATTTTGATTCAAGTTTGCCATATAAAACTATTGAAGTGGAAACCCAATCCTATGATTCAATTTGGGATTTGCTATATATTAATAACGACGCAATTAATTCCGATGTTAAGTTATTTCAAAATAGTAAAATAGATGAAACAAAATACCCAGGCGTATATTTTATAAATAAAGAAAATATTTACCTTGGTGACAATGTTTCTATCAAGCCAGGATGCGTTTTAGATGCTACTGATGGCTCAATTATAATAGGCGATGAAGTAACATTGATGCCACAAGCTACAATTATTGGAGCTTGCCACATAGCAGCCAATACTACTTTGAAAGTAGGTGCGAAAATCTACGAAAAAACTTCAATAGGGGAGTGGTGCAAAATTGGAGGAGAAATAGAAAATTCTATAATTCAATCATATTCCAATAAGCAACATGAGGGCTTCCTTGGGCATTCATTCTTAAGCGAATGGGTGAATTTAGGGGCTGATACTAACACTTCCGATTTAAAAAATACTTACAGTAATATTGAGCTGAGAATAGACAAAAAGTTAATAGTCACTAATAAAATGTTTATTGGATTATTCTGTGGCGACCATACTAAATCTGCAATAGACTCCCAATTTACAACTGGCACAATGGCTGGTATTTGTGGAGTGCTAGTCAATACTGGCTTCTTCCCCAACTTTATCCCATCTTTTGCATGGGGTGGCAAACTCGGCTCACCAATCTATAAAATTTCCAAAGCACTCGAAACTGCACACATTGTGGCAAAAAGAAGAAACAAAAAATTAACCCCAACAGAAATAGAACTAATTGAATTAGAATACGAAAGAAGTAAGTAGATTTTGAAAAGAAAGTTTATGAACCTAAAACAAGGATTGATTGTAGTAATAATTAAAATTCTCACATTGAACTTTACTTCATACTTATCAGAAGCATAGTCACTTTCTCTAGCTTTAAAAAACTAACACCAGAAATTGAAAATTATTCACCTCTACCTTTTTAATATGACGAGACGGAAAAGACATTTTTCATTTTGAAAGATTTAGGTAAAGATGGATATTTATAAGTCTCTACAAATTACACCACAAATTCCCTAACAGCCATAGCTACTTGCTCGGGCTGTTCTTCTTGTGGGAAATGCCCACAATTCTTTATTTCGGTTATGTTGTTGAAATTCATTTCGCTTTTAAATTTCTCCATTATATACGGTTTGAAGAATTTATCATTCATTCCCCAAATTAATTGCTTTTTAATATTTGATGTTTTAAGCTTTGTAAGTAGAGACTTTGTGAAATCGCTTGAATTGAGTAGCTCTTTGGCATAAGTATAAGTAGCTGTGCGTTTCTCTTTACTGTTGAATATATCAGAATAGGGTTTTAATTGTTGTTTGTTGGCTAATTTTGAATCGTAATAAGCATTTTTCATCATTACGTTTATTGCAAATCCCATATTTAGATAAAGAAATTTACCCAAAGCATTATGAAAAAATTTACTTGCCGAAAAGTTCTTGTCATCGCTCAAATCCCATAGCCAAGTATTCATTATGCTAATACTTTTGCAATTTAGTTCTGTATCTATAGCTGAATAAATTCCAATTGGGCCTCCAAAATCGTGAACTACTAAATGAAAATTATTCAATTTTAGCTTTTTAATGATTGAGTTAAGTCTGATTGCCTGCTCTTTAATTGTATAGCCAGCTTTAACTGGCTTATCGGAATGCCCAAAGCCAAGATTATCTAATGCAATACATCTATTTGTTTTGCTTAGATCATCAATTATATACCGCCAACTATAGCTCCAGTCTGGTGTTCCGTGTATAAAAATTATAGTCTCACCTTCGCCTTCATCGAGATAGTGGTATTTATTTCCTTCAAATTCAATATATTTCGATTCAAAATTGAAGCCAGTAATTAGTTTATTTACCATTTTGCATACCTTTAATAATTTCTAATATTTCGTATTTTACTTGGTCAATTGGGTAATTTGGGAGTAATAGATAGTGTGCAATTGCACCATCTAACATTGCAAATAATGTAAGCACGGAAAGTTTGCCGCTAAGATTTAGTCGAGAAAGAAGACCATCTAAATTTGTAAAAATAACCTGAGTAAGTTCTTCAGTTTCTTTGGAAACAATTGACATCAATTGCTCTTGATTGCGAATGGAATGGAATAGTTTCCAAAAGCGAGTATTTTGTTTTATTAATCCAAAAGTCTGATTTAGATAATTTTCAAACTCTATAATTGGAATCTCGTTTTTCTCAAATTGAAAACTTTGGATTATCTCTTGTTTGCCTTGCAAGAATATACTTCTCAATAAATCATCTTTACTTTCAAAGTAGTTATAGATTAGTCCAGGAGATATATTTGCACTCCTACCAATATCTCTCATAGAAACTGAATCAAAACCTTTGGCAGACATTAGCTCCAATGCAGTTTGCAAAATGAGAGAAACACTATTTTCTTTTGCTTTTTGTTTTAAGTTTTTCATAATTTTGATTGAACGTTTGTTCAAAAATAAGAAAAGAATAATTAATTACAAAATATATAATCTTATAAGCCAAAAAAAACCACCCAATTGGGTGGTTTTCAATTTTAACTTACTTTATTAATAAAGATTACTGATTGCTTTCTTCTTCGTTTTCTTCCATAGCAGCTTTTTTGTTAGCTGTTACTTTAAGTGATAAGTTTTTCATATCTGTCTCTCTTAATCTTCTAGCACCACAATAAGCTTTTGTATAAAATGTTGATTCTAAAGATGATACTGTAACACCGAAGCGAGAACTGGCGTGAGCGAATAAATTATCGCCTAAGTATATTCCAACGTGTGAAGCGAAACGTTTGCTATAAGTATGGAAGAAAATCATATCGCCGAATTGCAATTTCGATTTTGGAATAGATTTTCCAATTTGGATTTGTTCCCTGGCTGTGCGGGGAATCATTATATTTGCAGTTTGATAGAACACAGCTTGAGTGAATGCAGAGCAATCTATTGCTCTTTTGCCCATGCCACCCATTCTATATGGAGTACCAAACCAGCCCATTATTTTCTTCATCATATCAGATTTCTTCAAAGTTGCAAAACTGACATTACCAGTTTGATTTTGGGGAATTTCTTCTATGTTTACTTCATCTTCATCGCTATCGTCTATAAATTGCGACCAAAGTGACATAATGCGTTCTTCATCTACTATAATATCATCATAAGCTTCCAATGCTGCAATATCCTCACCCAAATCACCAATTACTTCACCCGTTTCTAGGTCAATAGATTGTTCAGGGAATTGGAAATCTTGTGCTTCTTCTTCATCTTTTCTGAAAATAGATTCTTTGTTAGCAGCAGTAAGTATGGCATCTGGATTAGATTGCAATCCAGCAATATCCGAAACTTCTTGTGAATTATTTACAATAGTAGAAATTGCTAATTGTCGAGTTTTAGCAGGGTTGTAAACGCGTGATTTTTTTGATTTACCTCTTTTCTTGCCCTTCTTTTTTGCTAATGCATCATTTGTTGCAGCAAAAAACAAGCAAGGAACTAGTATGAGTATTAGTAAGTTTTTAATTGAAACTAATAGTTTAGTATTCATTTTTCTCCCTTTTTTTAAAGATAAAGCTTTGTGCTTCATCAAGTTATGAAAAACTATCTGTCACTACAGGGATGGTTCTTCTGAACCAAAAACCGGCAACTGATTTATTTTGCGAATGCAATTAAAGCAAAAATACATTAATATCAAATTAAAATTTCATTGTCTCTGGAAGCAATCTGATGATAATTAGACTTTAACTTTATAAACTCCATTGCTTTACTGAAATTACTTAAAAATTGAAAAAAATTACAAATTTCCCACATTTTCGACTTTATTGGTTAAATGACTTGGCAAAAACTTTTGCAAATTTTGTTTAATCCTTTTATTAGCCACAAAATATTGCGAAATTTGTAAACTGAATTAGTTCAAGATGAAATAAACTTATACTTAGATAATGAATCAAAGAAAACTCATAACTTCCGCTTTACCTTATGCAAATGGCTATATCCATTTGGGACACTGTGCTGGTGCTTATTTGCCTGCCGATATCTACGCTCGCTACGCAAGATTAGTTGGCGATGATGTATTATTTATTTGTGGTTCGGACGAACACGGAGTGGCAATTACGATTGCTGCCGAAAAAGAAAAAGTAACGCCTAAAGATATTATTGATAAATACCACTATGCGAATAAAGCTGCTTTCGATAAGTTTGGAATGAGTTTCGATTATTACTCACGCACTTCTATAGATAGTCACCACGAAATTGCTCGTGAGTTTTTTGCTGATTTTCTGAAAAAGAAATACTTAATAGCTAAAGAAGAAGAGCAACTTTTCGATGAAGAAGCACAAATGTTCTTGCCTGATAGATATGTGGAAGGCACTTGCCCTAATTGTGGATATGATGCGGCACGTGGCGATCAGTGCGACAAATGCGGCTCTTATTATAACCAGACTGAGTTAATCAATCCTATCAGCTTAATTTCACATAAAACACCTATCAAGAAAATTACTAGACATTGGTATTTCCAGTTTTCACAGTTCCAAGAATTTTTGGAAAAATATATTGAATCACATAGTAAAGATTGGAAAGATAATGTTTTGCAGCAAACTCGTAGTTGGTTGAACGTAGGACTGACAGAAAGAGCAATCACAAGAGACTTGATTTGGGGGGTGAAGCTTACTGGAATTGAAGGTTTGAGCAATGAAGAAGTGGAGGGCAAAGCTCTCTATGTATGGTTCGATGCAGTTTTAGGATACATTTCTGCCACAATAGAATACTTCAAAGAAAAAGGTGCTGACGCAAACGAATGGAGAAATTGGTGGCAATCGGAAGAAACAAAGTATTTAGCATTTATTGGTAAAGATAATATTGTGTTCCATACTCTTATTTTTCCTGCTATGCTACACGCTCGTTATGATGATCAGAATAAATATATTCTGCCGAACAATGTGCCTGCTAATGAATTTTTAAATTTAGAAGGGCAGAAGTTCTCTAAAAGTAGAAATTGGAGTATTGACCTAAAAGATTTTTTTGAGGACTTTACCGAGCCACAATATGTAGATACGTTGCGTTATGCCTTGGCTATGAACTTTCCAGAATCGAAAGATAGCGATTTCACTTGGAAAGATTTCCAAGCAAGAAACAATAATGAATTAGCGGCTATTCTTGGCAATTTTATAAATAGAACTTTACAGTTTACTATTAAGAATTTCGATTCTAAGGTGCCAACTTTTACAGAAATAGAGCAATTTACTGCAGACTGGAAATCATTGATTAATGATGATGAAGCTAAAACAACGGCATTAAACGAAAATGATAAGTTATTAATTAATTCTCTTGCTGAAAATATTGACGAAGCAATAATTAATTACGAGAAATATAGATTCAGAGATGCTATTTCAAATACTATGAATATTGCAAGGGCTGCCAATAAATACTTCAATGATGAAGAACCTTGGAAGAGCATTAAGCAAAACCCTGAGCAAACTGCAAAAACTATGTATGCTTGTTGCCAAATGGTGGTAAATTTAGCTTGTGTTTTCGCTCCTATTTTGCCACATATTAGCAACGAAATATTTGAAATATTCAATCACAATACTACATTCAATCATTTTGAATTGAAAAGTACTAATTACTTTGAAATAGCTAAATTACCTTCTCTTGCTGCTGGTGTAAATATCAATGAGCCAAGAATTTTAATTACTAAAATAGAAAATGAGCAAATTCAAGCCCAAACAGCAAAACTTGGTACTCCTATTGCAAACGATAAGAAAAAGAATACTACACTTAAAACTATTGATACACCACCAATTAATACAAATTTGATTAACTACGATAAATTTAGAGAAACCGACCTAAGAACAGCTAAGGTAATTGAAGCTGAAAATGTTCCCAAATCCAAAAAACTCCTTCGATTGCAAGTAGAAGTATCTGGAGAGAAACGCCAAATAATAGCAGGCGTAGCTGAACACTATGCCCCAAGTGATTTAATTGGAAAAACGATTATAATAGTTGCTAATTTGGAACCAGCTAAAATAATGGGAATGGAATCGCAAGGAATGCTTTTAGCTGCCAACACAAGCGATGGGAAAATTAGAGTAGTTACTTTAGATGATGACATTCTTACAGGTGCAGAAGTTCGATGAGCCAGAGAATTATTCCAAATGATGCTATTTCAGAAGTGTTCAATTTGGTGAAGTATCCGCTACCACGCAGATTCCGTCACCATATTTCGCCCAATGCATATATTGCTTTAGATAAATTAAAAGAAATTCCACCCAGCTATCCACCTTTGATAGAATCAATAGATTGGGCTAAAGAATTTGCAAAAGGACACACTCCAGACACTTTAGATATTGGCTGTGGCTTTGGTGCATTTCTAATAAAAAACTCATTGTCAAAACCTACTTATAACCATTTGGGTTTGGAAGTTAGAGAAGTGCCAGTAGATTATATCCAAAATGTAATAAATACTGAAAAACTCACCAATTTATTAGTTCGCAGATATAGTGTGGCAAATGGTTTGAAATTTATAGCCGATGACTCAATATCAGAAATTTATTATTTCTTTCCCGACCCTTGGTATAAAAATAAGCACATCAAAAGAAGAGCATTCAATATGGAATTAATTGCCGAATGCTTTAGAATACTAAAAAGAAATGGCGGAAAATTCTACATTCAAACTGATGTTGAATTTGTGAACGAATGGCACTTGGAAATAATTAAACAATTTGGCAAATTTAATATTGAGCAACTTAAACCAAATGAAGCTTGGCACCTTACAAGAACAAACCAAGAAGAAACAGTGCTAAAAAGGGGTTTCGATATATTTAGATTGGTATTGGAGAAGGTTTAGAAACATAGAAAGGTTCACATAATCAAAACTAAATCCGAAGGAACTGCCTGTTTGTAGAAACAAAACCTATCCAAAACCAAAGCTCCGAAGGTTTGACCTGAAAAACAACTCATCCTAAAATTAGTAGAGAAACTATGGGCGGTTTTCTGCACTACCCATAAAACAAAATATTTCAAAAAAAACTTGCATTTTATTTTATGAAATACTCACTAAACTTCACAATTTTTAAATCGCCTTTTTCAAGTATTCCGAAAGTTGGGTCTCCGCCAAGCCAATGCCCCAGATTTATGTATTTACCTTTTGCGTGGTCTATGATTTCAATTTTGTGACGGTGTCCCATTATCACATAGTCAAAACCTTCTTCGAGTTTGCTTTTGGCGAATTCTCTCATTCCGTCTTTTTCATTGCCGTAATCTTTTTTATCGGTGAAGCCACGGCTTTGCTTGGAGCTATTCGAAGCAAGCCAAATGCCTAAGTCTGGGTGTAGCCAGCCAAATAATTTCAATGAGATTGGATTGCGAAGAATTGCTCTCAAAATCAGATAGCCAGTGTCGTTGAATGCTTTGCCATCGCCATGAGCCAAATAGAATTTTTTGCCGTGGTAAGTTCTTTCAGTGTCTTCTTTAACTATGGAAATTCCAAGCTCTTCTTCAAAAAATGTTTTATGCCCGAAATCGTGGTTTCCCATTAAGTATTCTATCTTTATCCCACTTTTAGCAAGTTCATCTAATTTGGCAAGTGTGCGATAGAAATAAGCAGGAACTACTGTTTTATATTCGAACCAAAAGTCGAATAAATCGCCCAATATGACTATGCCTTCTGTCTCTGGACTTAGGTTTGAAAGCAATTGAAGCAACTTGTCTTCTCGCTTTCTATCTATTTTTCTTTCGTGGAATCCTAAGTGGACATCAGAAATAAAGTAAAACATTCTTTTTTTTTGAAATTAAATATTTGCTAAATTAAACTTTTTAAAACTGAATTTACAATTATTTTACTTTTGATACTTTAAATTAAAATGAAACAATATCATTTTCCACAAATAGAATCCACAAACGATTTTGCCAAAGAGCTTCTTAAAAGTGAACAAGAAGTAGTAGTAACAGCAGATTTCCAAACCAAAGGACGTGGCAGAAGCCAAAGAAATTGGGAAGGGGACTATGGAGCAAACATATACTTTTCTTACGGACTGTGCCATACAGAAGAAAAACCTGCTAAAAGCTATCTACATTATCAAATTTCTGGGTGTTTGGCTACTTTGGAGTTGCTCAAGACAGTTACTAAAAAAAACATGTTTATATTGAAATATCCGAATGATATTTATGCTAAAGTGCAAGAAAGAGTAAATCGCAAAATTTCTGGGATATTAATCGAACACACTTTCCTTGGCGATAAATGCACTAACACTGTAATTGGTATTGGAATCAATGTAAATCAAACTATATTTACAAATCAAATTGTGGAAATTGCAACTTCATTGAAGATATTAGGTTTTGACTTCGAAATTCAATACTTAATAGACCAACTAGAAATAATTATAAAAAAATATATTAGTATGGGTGACGATACTTTATTTGAACTTTGGAGAAATGAGCTGAATATAGAAGGTAAGGATATAATTATTCTTAGCGAAGCCAATAAATGGAAAGTACAATCACTTCAAAGAGATGGCAGATTGCTGATACAAAATTTAGAATCCGATATTACTCGTAAAATAGACGATGGACAATCTATTAGGTATAACTTAGATTGATAAACTCAATGCATAGGAACAAGGAACAGCAAATTTTAGCAATTGATATTGGTAATAGTCAGGTTAAAATTGGATATAATGGGAGTTACTGGGCAACTACCCCAGATAATTTCGCCAATAGTTTGATTAAGTTGAATTTGGAAGTTAATTATGTTTTAGCACTTATTTCTTCAGTAAATTCGTCCAATTACACCTTAGTTGAAACTGCTTTAAATCTACAAAAAATCAAATTTAAATTAGTTGATGACTTACTCTCAAAGCAAATATTAATTAATCTCTCACGAATTAGCAATTCAGGTCAGGATAGAATTCTTGGCATATTTGGAGCTTTAACTAAAGCGAAACAGCCACTTTTAGTAGTGGATTGTGGTACTGCAATGACCTTGAATTATTTAGATTCTGATTTGACTTTCCTTGGTGGAGCGATATTGCCTGGCTTATATACTCAGTTTGATTCGTTAAATTCAAAGACCGATAAAATTAAAGTTGCAACTATAAATAACCAAGCAAAATTTCCTGCTTCTAATACTATTGATGCGGTTTCTAGTGGTATATTGTTGAATCTGATAGGTGCAATTGAATCTGCAATTAAGCTAATAGATGAAGAAAATTTGACAGTTGTGATTACTGGTGGATATTCGGAAATTATCTACGATTTAATAAATAAAGAGAAAAAATTTGTAATTTTGGAAAATTACTTGGTTTGCAAAGGCATTTTTTACTTAGAAGAGAAACAAAGAAATTAAACGCAATGATAAATAACAAGAAAGTAGTAATAGTACTTCCAGCATATAACGCTGAGAAGACATTGGAAAAAACTTATAAAGAGATACCTAAGGATATAGTCGATGATGTAATCTTGGTAGATGATTATTCTACCGATAAGACTTCCGAGCTTGGAAAACAGCTTGGCATTAACCATATCATACGCCACGAAAAAAACAAGGGTTATGGCGGGAACCAAAAAACTTGCTACAATAAAGCCCTTGAAATTGGAGCTGACATAGTAATTATGGTGCATCCAGATTATCAATATACTCCTCTATTGATTCCTTCTATCGCTTATTTAATTGCGAACGAAGTTTACCCAGTCGTTTTGGGTTCGAGAATACTTGGAAAGGGTGCTTTAAAAGGTGGTATGCCTATGTATAAGTATATAGCTAATAGATTCCTGACATTAGCACAAAATATGCTTATTGGGCAAAAGCTTTCAGAATACCACACTGGCTATAGAGCATTTTCAAGAGAAGTGCTTGAGACGATTGCTTTCGATAAGAATTCCGATGATTTCGTTTTCGATAATCAAATGCTTTCGCAAATATTTATGGCTGGATTCGATATTGCCGAAATCACCTGCCCTACTAAATACTTCGAAGAAGCTTCTTCAATAAACTTCAGCCGAAGTGTGAAGTATGGAATAGGAGTTCTTGGCACTTCGTTTGTGCATTTTTTCAATAGAATTGGAATAGTAAAAAGCGATATTTACTTTAAATAAGAATTAATTAAGAATAAGATTTAGTAAATAGGGAGAATGTAAGTTTTCCCTTTTTTTGTTTTTGAGGTATTTTGATTGTAAATAAAAAATGCCTTGCTAACGGGGGGAAATGTCGGCAAGGCATGCAGCATAAAAGAGGAAGAACGAATATTATTCGTCGAGCAGAAAACGAGACTCGAACTCGCGACCCCAACCTTGGCAAGGTTGTGCTCTACCAACTGAGCTATTTCTGCTTATTTATAAGAACAACGTTTACAAAAATAGGAGAATTATTTGATTTACGCAAGAAAAAAATAAAATTTAATTAAAAATTCTTTGAAAACTTTGTTATCACTGTTTCTCTTACTAATTCGATATCAACTAATGTGCCAGTTTCTTTGCTAATTGAAGTTACTTCTTTATCCTCGATACCGCAAGGAACTATATAGTCAAATTCACTCAAATCATTCGCTACATTTAAAGCGAAGCCGTGGCTAGTCACCCAGCGAGAGCAGTGCATACCAATAGCACAAATTTTGCGATTATTTTCAATCCATACACCAGTCAGCCCTTCCACTCGGCTCGATTCAATTCCAAATTCTGCAACAGTTTCAATTATTCGCTCTTCAATTTCTCTAAGAAACCAGTGTAAATCTTCCTTATAGCTGCTCAGATTGAAAATTGGATAGCCAACAAGCTGACCTGGATTGTGCATGGTAACATCCCCACCACGATTATTCCAAATAACTTTCACGTTCTTTTCTTCAAATTCTTTATCGGAAAGAAGTAGATTATCTACAGTTCCATTCTTGCCAATAGTAATCACAGTAGGATGTTCACAAAGCACAAACACATTCTTATTGCGTCCCTTTTGGATTTCTTCCACAAGCTGCTTCTGCTTTTCCCAAGCAACCTGATAGTCAATTAATCCCCAATTTTGAATTTCAATCATTCTAAGTCTGTTTAAAGTTTAAGATGAAGACGAGTAATTCACATTATAAGTTGAATTTAAGTATTGACAAAGATAATACAATTTCCGTAATTGTTTTGAAAACCCAAAACAAAAAAACGCAACTACTTTATTATTAAGCAGTTGCGTTTTGTTTTTAGTGCACCCTAGAGGAGTCAATTGTTTGATTTGAAATGATTAATAATGATTAGGTAATTACTGCATAACTATTGTATATAAGAGAGTTACAAAAACTATCAAATAAATTTATTGAAAATAATCATAAATATTTAGTTATATTTGTTCTGAAATTTGTTCTGAAAATAATTAAATAGGTTTGTCAATGTTATTAAGTATTAGATTCTATTTGGACAATTATGATTCAGTTAATCACTCTAAAATTTGTCTTTTTGTTACACTTGATAAGAAACGTAGTAAAATTTCAACTGGTTTAAGCATTCCTGTGAAGTTTTGGGATAAGGAACGTGAAATTGCAAAATCTAGTTATAGTTTATTTTCATTTGTGAACAATGAACTCTCAATGATTAGAAAATATTGTGAGTTTGAGTACACACAGCTTTCTCAAAATGGCATTGTTAATAGAGAAAAGTATATCAATAAAGTTAAAGAGTTTATAAAGAAAGAAGAAAGAAAAACTATATCAGTAATTGAAAAGTCGTTTTATGAGTATTGGGATGAATTTATTGACTTTTCCGATGTAAATCAACGAGTATTGCCTAGAGTTGTAAATTTATACAAAAGAGCAAAAAGATATTTTCAAGAATTTGCACCTTATATTAGTTTTAATGAAATTGATGAAAACCTTTTAACCACTTACAAAACTCATTTGATTACGGTAAAGAATTTACAAATTAATGGAGCTTTGCCATACTTCAAAAATGGTTTATTTGTATTTTTAAATTGGTCTCTTAGAAATGGATATTCCAACAATTTGAAGTTTAAACTTTTTAAAATCCATGCTACTGAAAGAGAATATAATGTTTATCTAAGTCTTGAAGAAATTGATAAAATTAACTCTTTAGAAAATTTATCTATATATTTAGAGAATGCAAGAGACTGGCTAAATATAATGTCTTTTACTGGTTTAAGGATATGCGATGCAAAAAGACTGAATGCTTCACATATAAATTATGATAAAAACATCATTGACATTATAGCTAAAAAAACTAATAGAAGACTTAACATACCAATCATTCCTCAAATAAGCAAGTTTATTCAAAAGTTAATAGAAGGTAAAACCTATGTAATCCCTGACCAAAAATTAAATAATTTCTATTCTGTATTGGGAGAAAAAGCTGGAATAACTGATGAAATTGTAGTTACAACTTTCAAACCACATAGAAGCGAATACAAAGTTCCCAAATATAAACTTATTGGAAATCAATGTTTTAGGAGGACTTTTGCAACTAATTCATTAAAACTCAACTTACAGCCAGCATTAATAATGAAAATTACTGACCACAAATCAATGGAAAGTTTTGAAAAGTATATTGGTTTCACTCTACAAAATGCTGTAAATGAAGTGAGCGAAGTTTGGAGCAAAATTTAAAAAAAAATTCGTTAAGAAATTCTAAATACAAAAAAAACCTTGTAAACTTAATTACAAGGCTTCAATGATTTAATTTACAACATTCCTATCTAATAACTTCAAACTTAACTGTTTCAGATGTTTCAAAGCCATCTAAGTATCCTTTCAAATTAACATAGTAACCCTTGAACTTCCATTCAAACTGATTGTTTTAAGGTCTTGCTTGCTTGCTTTTAGGAATAATGTATCTGAACTCAAACTACCAAAAATGATTTCATTTAAGTATTTAGCATTACTAATCGATTGTACACATAATCTGTAATCATGTCCATTTCCATTAATTAAGTTTAGAAGGACGTGTCTTGAGTTATCATTAGTTGGTATCATTGTTAATGTTACATTGGAGTTTGAATCTTTTCTTTGAATAAATACGTGGTAATTACCACTATAAAAAATATGTAACTATATATAACATAAAA
>Ga0163148_10002734_pt1 | contig 20520 bp, 17 predicted proteins | sample OliLakLV19MP7P2_FD_148606 | JGI IMG/M metagenome (GOLD analysis project Ga0163148, IMG submission 148606) | Freshwater microbial mat bacterial communities from Lake Vanda, McMurdo Dry Valleys, Antarctica- Oligotrophic Lake LV.19.MP7.P2 | ecosystem: Environmental > Aquatic > Freshwater > Lake >...
CTACTCTGATTTTCATCCACCAATGTCAATTGGAATTGCTACTCTGATTTTCATCATGTTGTCTCCATAGCTTGTCCCCAAAACTGGTCTTGTGTGTTATCATCATGGCATGCTCAACAGACTCAGTCCACCGGAAAACATGAAGGCCACACAATTTTCTTGGGAAGGACGACCAATGACGAAGGAAGCTCGTGGATCTTGGCGGTGCCTATAAAGGCCGCCGCAGGAAACCCGGAAAGGCCCACAATCAACGAGCACACGGCGAGGCGGAAGACATGCTGGACGATCATCGTGGCTCTCCAAAATTTATTTTTGTGTGGCTTGTGTAGTTCACTTTTAAACACATTCAACGATTTTCTTTGTTTTTCTCTTGGGAGAAGTTTGTTTTCTGTGAATCAGAATTGATTTGACTGGGCTTGATGACACCCATGTTCACCTTCAAGAATGTCAATTTGGAACCCCTTTGCCTATCGCTCAACATTCACGGGCTCCACAAACCAGCCCGGAGACATCGGCCTTCTCATGCTAAAACCCACGTCTCGACGGTTCGGATCGTCGGAACGATTGACACAAGAATTTTCGAATTTTGTAACCATCATCAAAATGCCGAAAAAGAACCATCATTGCAGAAATGAATGCATCATCGAATCAATACATGTCAATTTAATTTAAAATCTTGTGATTGTCTAGCTAAGTTGATTGGACCAAAACCGGGGCAAACAAAAGGGAATTCCGAATCAGAAGTGATGGTTGTGAAGACGACAGAGACCTTCTTCATCCCACAAGTAGCGGCGATTGTCGAGTGAGTGGTTTTTCATGCGCGTGCCACGAAGACAGAGGTTGGTGGCACGGGCAACAGCGATGCTCATGCGAGATTTGACGTAGCCAAAGGTGGAAGAGCAGGGACGCCTCCATTTTTCACTGAGGAGCTGAGCAATCCAACACTGAGCCGTGGATGCGCCATGCGGGCTATCATCATCATGTGATCGTTAACGTTTCGCGACGCAAAGAGGAAGCACTATAGCTAGTGCTGCCAGTTTGGAGCAAAGTGTGTTTTCACTAGCGAGCTCCTAGCTAGTAGTTAAACACTTTAGTTAGGTGCTAGTAGTGGCAGGGAAAAGAACCTGGACGTACACCAGTACCGCACCACCTTTCAGATAATAACTTGAGTCCAGTGAGCGCCCTGAACAAATGAATGCCCAAATTAATTACAGCGGTGGCACGCTTCATTAGCACTGCAGGCTCAGTCCCGCCCATTCGATTAGTGGAGGGAACTTTGTCCAGCACGTGCGTGATCACGCCCGACGACATTTTTACTGGCATGGTAACAAAACAATGAGACTTCAGCCATGAAGCTCCAGCGACAGTAGGTTTTGGAACGTTCAGTGGATGCCATGTCAGAAACAATGAGTAACATTGCACATACAACACCTGACAACACAACACAAACAACACTACGTGCACTGGGAGGCAAGCGATCCAATTTGTAGGAAATCAATCAATGGCAGCAGCCACTCGGATCGTCCCAACCGCCAACAGCCCTCTTGTGGCTGTGGCTGCGAACGAGAAACGAAGGACCTACTCCAATAGTAAGAGGACATACATTTGCAGGGCTAGTACTGCTACTAGTACTAGTACTAGTACTACTTGTTCGAGTCTCCGAAGCCTTTCGAATCTTTCCAGGGCTTCGATTTATTACAAGCCTCACCACCTGGCGATTGGCTTCTTGGTTCTCTTATATTGGAGCACGTCCTTTTCGTTGCTTTGGAAGATTGGGCACTCGGATGGCCTCTTGGAGGACTTCACAGGGGAGATACGCGACTCGACTAGCGCAAGGGAGACGCTCGAGACACAGGCTAGTAGAGGTCCATGGGGGAAAGGAACAAAGAGACACCACTTCTGGAAGGGGCAGAATACTACGACGAATCTGCTGCCATTCCAGCCAAACAACGAAAAAGGGCAGAAGAACAAGTGTGCGGCAACCACGGTACCGGTACAGCACAACGAATGGGGGTCCCGAAGGTTTGAGCTCTTGTATCGCTGGGAAGAAATCCCTGGACTTTCTAAGCAACCCACCAAGGATGGAAGGATCCTTCGAGATCTGGCCGCCTTTGATGGTCGCCTCCACATTGGCTACGGTGACTACAGCAAGAACAGCGGCCCGATTGCCATGTTTGCTTTGGATTCTGCCACTGAGCGCTGGGAAGACCTTGGTACCATCCACACCGATCAGGTCCAAGTTTTCCGGCAAAGCACTAATGCGCTCTACACACCCGAGATTGATTCTCACGGCAAGGACCGAAAGGATCAAAATGGCGTCTATCGGTTGGCGTGTGGTGGTGGTGGTGGTGGACGCAGCAGCAGCAGCAGCAGCAGCAGCAGCAGTCGCTGGACCATGATGGGGAGTCCCATCCATGATACCGCACATAACTTTGATCTTGCCTTCCTGGGATCAAAGATATTGGTGACCACTGGATCTAGAACAAATCGGCCAGCTCTCTTGATGGCCAGTGACGACAACGGCGAGACCTGGAACGAGATGTTCCGCTTTGAATCTCCACCCAATGCCTACTCCCGCATTATGTATGTGGTAGCGAATGACAAAATGATATTCCTTTCGGGGCGCACCCACAAAACCAAACAAGGATTTGCCTTTGTGCAATACAGGAATGAAACCATACTTTTGTCTTCGTCGTCATCGTCATCATCATCATCATCACCATCAGCATTTCAACCCATTTCCAACTTGCACATAACCAAACGAACCGACTCGGAGCGGCCTCCCTTTTTGCTTCCCATCCTGCACCAGGATGAACTCGTCGTTGTGTCCCGAAGCGAAGAAGCACCGGATGGCAAATACATTACCTCTTTTCGTTTGCTGGGAACCGAGTTCGTCGAGGATCCATTCGCTTGGCCCACGTTCGAAGTAGGAGCACCGACCACCTTTGTATGCAGTACTCCGGATTCAGATCCCAACCGGTTGCTCGTGTTGGTCCAAGAGAAGAAGAAACGTGGTCGTGCTGGCGTCTTTCGAGCGGATTCGCTTCAGCGTGGCTCGGTTTGGGAACTGGCACTGGTGCTCGAGGCACTGCCCGAGGACGACGACGGTGGCGACAGCTTTGTCTCCATGGCGCTGCTCAACAACCATTTGTACCTGGGAACGAAACGGGGAAATCTCCACGTGGTTCGAGAGCTGTATAAGCCAGCCGTTGCCACGTTGTCGTCATCGTCGCCCGACGTGACTGCAGTATAAGCCTCTCTTAGGCGGCTAAGGAAGTGTTAGAAGTGTTACTACCTGAAGCAGTCGTTCGGCAAAGTCTTTCCAAAGAATCTGTATCGCTTTTGGCCAGCAAGCTATCTAGCGTTGCAGAAGCCTGCTTCAAAATCAGTGCTAGCGTCATGCAGACTTTCTGGGGATAGGTTGGAGCATAGGTTGGAGCAACCTGATGAGAGGACATCCGTTTTCATGGGGCACCACAAAACGAGTTGCTGCTGTTGGATGCAGATAAAACCAATGAACAGCTCTACTTATAGTTCTCTTCTTGCTTGTTACACACTCCAAGTTTTTATCTGACATGAATGCTTTTTACTTTTCTCTATCTTACCAAGATTTTGCACCTGCTTTGTTTATATGCTCTTTGTTACTAATACAAATGTTCGTATGCTCTTACTGAATTATGATTGTTACCAATGCAAATGCTCGTATGCTCTAACTGGATTATGATTCTGCTGTTCTGCATTTGCTTCAAATGCCCCCCTTTTGGTATTTTACATTCAATGCTGATTTTTGAGCTTCATGTCATGTCATCACCTTGCTAAAGTGCACCTTCTGATTGCTTTCACTATTAGCATAACAAATTTGTCATTTAGTTTTTGGGTTCAGTTGCATGTTGGTGGGAGATGCTGTGATCTTGTCAATCTGCATTGCCTGCATTTGGCTGCCCTTTGTGTCAGTCCCAATCTGCTAATTAATTTTGTTGCACCTTTACCATTGGGCCTTTGCTAACCACCCCTTTTGGCTATCATTTCTGTTAGAAGCCTTTCATTATTCCCTGATTTTATGGAATGACCTTAAATCCTGTGAAACATGCCCTCAAACTGCAACACTGAGCATGCTGGTGCATTTGTGACCACATGCCGCTTTTTGGACTTTTTGCAACACACAAAAAGGCTAAAACATGACACTTCTTCACCCTCAAAAGAGCAACATGGCACATGTGTTATGTTGGGTGTGGCCCAATGAATCATTAAGTGGACAGTCAGCTTGCACTCACAAAAAGGAAAAACCAAAGAATTTGTGACACAAGCAGCCGCGTGGCCATGCGAATCCGCACCTGCTGTCTCTTGCTGCTGCAACTGGCTGATCCATAGGAGTAGAAACTAAGTACCACCTAACAACAGCTCAGATCAGTGAGTATTCTAGCTAGGACTAGTCTAGCAGTGCAGCACTAGCTAGCTAGCTACTTAACTAGCTAGAGCTGTGGGCGTCAGCAAGGTTACAATTCATCCTGTTGCTGATTTGTCCCATCATTATCGCTATCCCTAAATATCATGCTAACCTCCTTCGTTCAATTATTTTTGTCAACCACACCATGTTGCAGCCTTCATCACAATCATGTAGTACACTTGACAGTAGTCGTTGTGATCGTCTAGGGCGACTCATTGCATTCATTCTATCTGAAGAGGCTAAGGGTGAGTGACGGAGGTCTTCTTTCCTCCACACCAGCTAGCTAGCGAGTAGCTATCGTTGCACGGTACTGTCAGTCAAGGAAGCAAAGGAGAGGTTGCCACAACCATGCCGAAAATTCCAAATGCTACGTCTCCTGCTGCTTCGCCCCAAAATGATTCCTCTAGTAGTTTGACGTCGACAACTCGAAGTCCTCTTCGAACAGTAGTGGTGATTCTTGCCGTTGGTTTGATTGTGGGTGTCCAATTGTTTGGCCATCGCTTAGGACCATTGTACTCTTCCTTGGTGACGGAATTGTCATCGTCGTCGTCGTTGGAGCAACAGGAGGAATTCCAAGCACAACACGAGGCAAACGAGCCATCCGTAGCAGCCATTGCTGCTGCTGATGGTGGCGATGAAAATCAAAGACTGGAGGGTTTCTTGCACAGAAAAAACAACGACAACACCAACATCAAAAATAATTTGGAGGATAATGATGACAAGGGAACTACGGCAGCAGAAATCGTTGCAACGACAACAGATACCGGAGGGGCAACCATCCTGCACGAGCCAGCGGCAGAAACTGCATCCTCCGACAAGGGTCAATCTTCTCCAGCTGATTCAAAGATGGAGAACGACGGTGGCAACGACAATGTCAGTGCTAAGAAGAAGAAACCACTCAATGTGATTATATTTTATCCCGACGACTGGCGGCACGACGACCTTGGCGGTGTCGCTCCTGTGGTACGAACCCCCTTTCTGAATGAGTTGGCACAACAAGGCATACGGTTTACCCACAATGCTGTCACCACCAGTATTTGTTGGATTAGTCGTGCGACACTCTTTACGGGACAATATGCGAGTCGTCACAAATCCTTGCGCTTACGACAACCCTACTTTTATGACGATTGGTACAATACAAGTTGGCCGGCACTATTGCAACGATTCAAGTCGTATTGGGTTGGTCATGTCGGCAAATGGCAATTTGTCAATCGTGGTGGCATCGTGCAAAAATCGCTTTTCAATTGGACCAATCTACATGAAGGTGCGCATTGGTACAAGGGACAACCCGCGGCCAATTTTTCTCGGGATGCGGCCCTTCAGTTTCTACGGGAACGACCGCGTCATCACAACCATAATGGTATCGAAGAGCCTACACCATTTGCATTGACGGTTGCTTTTTATCCTCCCAAAGCCGTGACTCTCAATCCAGCACCGGGAGCCCAATGGACCCCCAGTCGTCATTTTTACGAGAACGACACCATTCCCAATCCACCCTATAATATCACGGAATCGTACCTGAAATTGCCATGGTTCTTTCACACCGACGAAAAGTATGGACGAGATTGGTGGAGCAAACGATTTCAAACCACGGAACAATATCAACGGGGAATGAAAAATTACTATTCTCTGATTACCGAAGTCGATCAAGCCTGTCGTGAAATTGTGGACGAGCTCAAGAATCAACAAATCTTGGAGGACACGCTCCTTATCTTTACCACCGACAATGGATTGTTTCACAGTGAACACGGTTTGGTACGTGCTTTTCGACACCAGCATACACTATTTGCTATTGAAGCTTTGTGTACATGTCTTTCTGTGTTTTTCCTTTGCTTGCTCACTCTGACTCACTCTTGTTTAATAGGCCGGCAAATGGTATCCGTATCAAGAATCAATACGAGTCCCATTGATTCTACGAGATCCACGGATGCATCCTAGTCATGTCAATACCTTGAATGATGCACACACGTTAAATGTGGATCTGGCATCAACCGTTTTGGGAGCGGCAGGGATTACCGTTCCCCATCAAATGCAGGGAAGGGATTTGGCCGATTTATACACGACACCACGACATGAACCGCCCGAGCCAGAGCAAAAACAACGTTTACAACAACAACTAGCCAATGCCACGGATAGTTTGTCACGTCAGGGTCCATGGCGAGCCGAATTTTATTATGAATTTCCATTGGACAAGGGCAAGGCCATGCCCATGTCCAGTGCGGTTGTTCGTCGGGACATGAAATACATTTGGTGGCCCCAATATGAGTTCCAACAACTCTTCAATTTGACAGCCGATCCACTCGAGCAAAACGATATTGTCAATGACACACAATATGCAACGCTTATTCAAGAACTGGAACAGCGAAGAGTCCTTCTACAGCAAGCTGTTGCCTAGCTACGGTTTTAGAGAAATATCTTGGAGTGCCATTCGACAAACTGCTTCTGATTTGCAACATGGACTCAACGCTCGATTCGTGAGGAGGGCTAATCCCTTTCTTCCAGCTTCAAAAAGTGTCGGCCAATGCATCCATGATCAGGAACGTCGCATGTGCAATTTTGGGAGAAGGGTCGGGGTCGCAAGAAACAAAGGTCGAAGACTTTTTGGTGATTCCACTGTGGTGCCAAACAAACAGACAACCACGAAAACCTGCAGGAATGTGCAAGTGTGATTAATTGTGCTTCATTCCTTCATTCATTCGAGCCAATGGAGCCCTTTCTATAAAATCACAAGAACTTAAATTAAACCACCATGTATTTCTATAAAATCAGACGTTCCGACAGGAAAAGAAAGAGGGAAAAAAGACCTTTTCAACAACTCCCGCCCGGGTTGATTATCAATTTTGTCACCGAGCAGATGATCGTCATGTTGTATTTGGGAAGACGTCCGAAGGATGTCGCAAGGATGGAGCCAGGCGAGCGGCTCACGGCAACAAAGGAAGCAACAGATGTTATGGATGACGACGTTTTTCTTCACGGCATCAAATTCTTTCGACTACTGCTTCTTTACGGCATCAAATTCTTTCGACTGGTGCCTGCTGTTACTTCCGCTGCTCGCTCGTGGGTCGTGGAGACCCAACGAAGCAAGCAGACCCATCAAGAAAAAGTCCAGTACTAGCTAGTAAGTGCTCAAACGAACACCCACGCATATTCCAAAGATCTTGTACTCATTCCATTGTTTATCTTAACATACATTAACCTCGATATATTCTCTTCAGTCTTTTCTAAAGAGATTAACAATGCAGAAGCTCCAGTTGAGCATTCTGCTTGCTGTGATTCTTTTGTCGAGCACCCGTGCCAGACTATTCGACAGATACTCATAGGATGATGCCACTGCCGCCGCCGTGGATTTAGAACCCGCAGATATCAACAAGAATGACATCAACACTCCCACAATCCACAGCGCCGGCAAAACCCTCTTGGAACGTCTCTCCAACCAAACAACCACAACTTTGACAACCGCCAAATCCTTGGAGTTGTCCTTGTGTGACCGAATTCATCCTGAGAATTTGCCTCCAGAATGTTCGTGCCGAGAACCCAATCGATTCAGTCTCGTGATTGATTGTCAAAAGACCTTTCGAAGTATTACTTCTGTTGCTGCTGCTAAGACTCCTATCATTACAAGCGCCACCGAGCAAGAACTCCAAGAGGCAGCATCCAAAGCTGTTGTTGTGGAGGAGACGAGCAGCAATAAGAACAACAATACGATTGGACTTCGGATTGTCTTGGATCCCTGTGATGTGGGTGGAGCCAGAATGACCTTGGACGTGACCGAAGCCAATCACGATTTTGATTGGACCTTGACGGGCATCAAAGCGGGCGAAGCCCAACACTTTCCCATTCCCGGCTTGGCCGTCGTGGTACCCGTCATGGGCCATGTGGGAATGGACGCCTCTGTCAAAATGACGGGCAATATGGAGTCCTTGACGCTCAAGGTTGGTTTGGATGCCTGCGTCGTGAGTGCTGCCGTGGCCGCGGCTTCGGGCACGGCCGACGAGGCTGTCTATTGTGCTTCGTCCGTGCCAGGTCTGCACAAATTATTGCCTTGGTATGTATTGAGTGGAACCTATTCCTTTGGAGATATTTGTAGCAGCAATCCTGCGGATTTGGTGGAACACGAGGGAGAGCAGACCGAGAAACAGAAATTCTCCTTTGAAACAGCCTTGAAACCAAGTGTGAAAGAAGAAGATGTTTCCGTAGAAGAAGCTTGAGTCAGTCAGTCCACCATTTAGCCATCATTAAAATGCGGCGAGGAGGGCCGACGTAAAATAAAAGATATCCTTACAATGTAAAAAGTAAAATAGACATTCTGTTTTCGTTATGGACAACTTGACCACGACTACAAGGAACGGGTGTCGCCGCTGCCCTCTCTTTGTAACTACTCTTCTGTCAACTAAACAATCGTTTGCCAAAATCAAATCATTGGAAACAAATGTTCGTCAAACCAAAATACTGGCTGGACTGTTGGTCCATGGCCGACGTCTACTCAAAAACGAGGAGGATGCATTTCACTTTGGTTTCGTGACTGCTAGCGTCCAAATCTTGGAACTGACGTTTGTGTGACATCTATTGTATCAATGAAACCATGCTCCCTTTTTGGATCCGCAACATGCAGGACGAAAGGGCACCTAAATGTTCTATGGCGAGACGAAAAAGATGACAAGCAATAATCTCCGCATCTCGGTCGGCCATGCATTGGGAACAGGATTGGCGGCTGACGGTCGGTGGGAGGAACCGAAGGCTATCCACTGCAGTGAGCCAAGAGCGAGGGTCGTGGCCGGGGGTCAGTTTGTTTAAAGAGCTCCCCATTTCCAGATTGGCCAATGAAATTCCATAGAACCACTGGAGCCAGACCAGCCTGCTAGCTAGCTATCCTGTAAAACCCTTAACTAATGTTTTGAAGTCGCAAATGAATCTGCACCTGCACCACTGGCTGATGCCTCTTCCGCTTGCCCCTGGACTCCAGACTTTGGGAAGAAAGGAGAGCTAATTCTTTTTTCAAAATTTAGTCCATTAGCTTACAAAGTATACGTGCCACTATTTTTCGGGTCCGAACCGTTCGTGTCATAACCACTACTAACACCGGGAGTGTCACAACTATGACCACTCATAGCACCAGACTGATCGGGTGCGGTTCTTGCGGCGTTCTGGTTTACCGCAGATTCTTGTTCCGTCCTTCTCATGAGTGCAATCATCGACGCGCTCACTCCAGTGAGCGTTGTCCTACCAATACTACTACTTTGCGGCTCTTGTTCTTGGTAAATGTGACACATCATGGGCCCAAAAATGAGCACCAGCACCGACAGGCAGACCGCAAAAATGATCAGTGTTTGTAGCAAATATGTGGCATCCGGGTTGTCATCCCGTACTAGGCAAAGAATCGGGACGCCAACAATGACAATCTGAGCCACCGTAAACACGGCAAAGCCCAAGTCTCGACTCTCGCTGTATTCATCGCTGATATTTCGAGCTTTGAAGGCCTGGTGGGCCGTCAGAAGAAGGGAAAGAGAACTCAAGGCACCGCTCAATCCCAATAACGACCACCCCCATGTCCCCATTTCACTGCAACTTCCAAACCTGTTCCACTCTTCCCCCGGTACATGCAGTGTCTCCCATTTCATGGGATCGACCACAGTCCACACCACTAGAGTGAGAAGTTGGGCGGCAATGAGAATGCCAAACGCATAATAGGCTTGCGTCATGGTCACCGTAACTCTCCTCGACGTAGTAGCGTTCAAAAGCTTGTTGATCCGCCACAATTTCATGCAAAGAGCTGACATGACAAAATGGAATCCCATAAAGACCAGCCACGGGAGAGCCATGCAGGCCTGATTTCTCGCATGCCACGAGCTGAGTTCATCCACAATGCTCAAGGGAAGAATGGCCAAGGCGAGTACAAAGGTCCCGAAACAGAGCTGAATGAGAAATTCGGGTTGCCGCGCCTTGACCGCATACGTGTTGCGGCGCCAAAAGACCCAGAGGGCCAAACCCATGGACAACAGGCATGCCAAGGTCATCAAGACAAAGCCCACAATGGTAATGCTTTCGGGATTGTTGAGTTCGGGTTGGGGTGCCACCCTCATGAATACCTCAAAGGTCACATCGTCCGAGGTACAACCCTCAAAGGATCCGCCATGCTGTACGGCAAAGGAAACGACCGCCTGCGCCGTACCGGCATCCAAGTCGGACGCCGTGGCAGAAAATAGAAAGGTGTGACGCTGCAGGGGTTCCAAAACGGTTGGATCATCGTCGAAACCACCATTCTTATTCTTATGATTCCACACCAACCATTCGGGGATTTGTTTGGAAAGCAAACTGACGGTAAAATTCTCACTGTTGACGACCGTGGCCTCGAGTGACATGATACCGTTTAGCCCGCTCACGCCATCCACTTCTAAGACGTCCTTGAGAAATAGAACTTCGGACGTCGAGGGGCACTCAAAGCAGGTCAGATAGGCTGCGTCCCAGTAGGTTTTCTGTGGACACGTGTCTTCACTTTGCATCCAATTCATGGCGGTGAGCGCCGTCGTGTCATTGACCAACCGGCCTTGAATGGAAGTATTGTAGTAGGCTGGGTCCAGTTGTGCCAAATAATCTCCGACAATATTCTGTAGCAAGTCATCGAAAATAAACGACGGCTGTTCTCCTTGCACGGTCAAATTGGAACCCAGCAAATCGGGATAAATATCAAAACCACTACACTCCCAACTACTGGTAGCAATTTTGTACAATTGCAGTCGTTCGACCGGCGTATAGTCTTGTTCAGTGTCGTCCCAAACATCCATGGCCACCAATCGACTTGTATTCAATAGTGTATTGTAGGTAATCCGGACGCCCGACACTTGAAAGAGTCGATCTCCGGCCGCCGTATGTTCTCCTTGAAAGGTGGCCAGACTGGTGGAGAAATTAAAGAGTCGAAACAAGGACAAGCCCGACATGGTGGCTTCGCACAGCGTATTGGCAAAGGGAAAGGTATTCCAAATATCCGACATGCGGACCTCGCCGCGAGGCCAACCGTCTCCGCGGACGCCACCACTATTGATAAAGGCCACACTGGCATTGGCTTTCCATCGCAAGGCATCGGCAAATAAATTGCCCGCGGGACATTCTCCGCCACGACACGGCGTCAATGGCGAGTCGCGGACGACGGGCATTTCTTGCGAGAGTCCCACCACGGGATCATTCATGACGGCTTCTTTGGCGAGATTTCGCATATACTCAATGTCAGCAGCAAATTGGTCATCTTTGACGTCCTCTTGAATTTCCGTAATGCTCTCGTCGACAATAGTCATATTTATCACGCGGGTTCCATCTTGGTTGAGGTACAGGCGTTGTTGGACAAAGGATCCTTCTCGATAGGCTTTGCTGTAAACCCACGTTGTGGAATTGGCCAACAATGTGGCCTCGGTATAATTCTCCTGATTGCCGGAAATATCCAAAATGACTTGGGGTGGATTTGCATCGTGTGCCAAGGTTTCAATCATATGGGAAAAGCCTTCGGGGTCGTATCCCGTAATAATCAATACGGGAATCCAACATTGGGTTTTGGTCCACGTTAAATTCCGGGCCGTCGCATAGTCTTCAAAGGGGGTATTCCTATTCATATTCGTAGTAGTTTGGGCCGTGTTGTTGTTGTTGTGGTTGTCCGGTAAAACACATCCCGCTCGTTTATTGAGTAGAGAGATATACCTCAATAAGCCTTGTGTGGTTTCGATGCCCGGCGTCGAAAAGACTTGGGCAAAATGGGTAATCACCATGACCGCCAAACCCGTGTCTTTATGAAAATAAATGTGCTTGACCAATTCACTCCACGAGTTCGAGGCAGGCACGGCCACGTTGGATAAGAGGGGCGTAAATTCTTGTGTTAAAAGATCCGTGAGATCCCGATTCGCCACCGCACTGTCGTCCTTGTGTTGACTAAAGAGGGAAGCAAAGGCCCAATAAACTGGCCACTGGTATCGATATTGATAGACAATTCGATTGACCGCCCACGCTAAAGGATGCATTTGCACAAAGGCACTTTGATAATCCAATCGAGGGATAATCAAGCATCCCACATCCGAATCGTCAGCGTAATAGCGGGCATAGGCGGCCAGTGCGGCAACGCCACCTTCACACGTCACGTCCGTGATACTTTGACAGGCATCCAAACCTCCACTCAATAAGGGAGTCATGGCCACAATGAGCGTGACACTACTACTACTACTGCTGCCGACATTATCGTCAATAATGCTCATCAATGTCATCTTGTTGTTGTTGTTGTTGTAATTATTATTATTGTGGATAACACAAATCAATTGCTAGCTAGCTAGCTAGAAAATCAATCACAAATACTGTAAATTAAATCGCTCCATTTATTTGGCGGATGTACTAGTACTGTAGAATGAATTTTGCGTAAGCTAAACTAGCTTTCTGCGTGACTTGAAATTGATAATGGAACGAATCGATGGAACGTTCCCGCTGTTCTAGTGACTGCCGGTAAGAGATGATCCAGCCAGTTTTGATAACAACTCATTCTCCTCTCCCTGAATGGAGTACACAACGTACAACAGTGTGGTACGATTGGTACCAGCAATTTACTCACTTCAGAGAATTGAATATTTGAATAATGCTTCCGAGTCGATGAGAAAAAGCGGTATTGTCGTTCCTGCCGAAAATAGTTAGTACCGAAAAGTACTACTATCCTGATAGTACTAGCACCTGAGTAGAAAGATCCAGCCTGACTTCTGGTTCAACGGAAACTGATGCTTCGTATTCGCTTTTTTGTTGCATTCGTGAGAAAGGACAACTTACATATGGGGGAATATGGATATAACGTATTTTAGTTCGTCAGTAATGAACGAGGCTTATGCAACAGCTCTTAATTGTGGTGGTATTAATAGCCTTAATTCTTGGCTCATGTTTCTTTTTGAGGAGTTTCCTTGTCAATAGAACTCCTCCTACGAGCCAGGTTTGGATCATGCTGGGGTCAAATGAAAGCCCCCGGTTTCCTGTTGCTGATGGCATGCATGGGAGTGTTGTGTTGGGCCGTGCTGCTTCACCATAAAAAGCAAAGCGGCAGCGGCGCCAAGCTTGCTTAGCCTTCTTCTTCGGATTCCCTGAATTGTGTTTGGCTACTGAGTTGGAGTTTTTCGCAAGAGATGCCCATTTTTCTACCGACTCCCAGTACTTGTTCTTAGTTCAGTTCCACCCGTTCCGTGTGTTCGCTTTTGCTGCTTACTAGGTAGCCTTCTCTCCTACTAGCTAGGTAGAGTTGTTAGGCGTCGGCAGGGACAAATGGGTTGTTCTGATGAATGCGGATCCGTTTTCTCATGTTGCTGCCGGGACGGGAGTGAGTGTTGTACTTAGTGGTTGTTTTTCAAAGTAAAAAGTCAGGCTCCAGTTTTGTGTGTGTTTCGTCGCCAACTGCTTCTTCCGATTCATTTGGTTCGACTACGAAAGCTCCAAAAGCTAGAGTACTGGTTTTACGGGATAGGTATGTCGTAGCAAGTTTGTGGAAGGCCACTCAGCCAGCGCTGCCGTCCCCAATTCCTTGGGATGGACGGGAAGATTGGTTCCCAATTCCCTGTGATGGGTTGCATCATCTTGCACGAATGGGTCCAACCTCCTCGAGAAGTGGCAGCCTCAGTATATACGACTGGCTCAGACTGGATCATCTGGATGGCATCCAATGGTTCCACTGGCTTTCTGGCCCGGAAGTGGATAGTTTCTTATCATTGGTCCTTTTGAAGGGGACTGCCTTCAACCTGCCAACTCTTTTCCACGTAGATTGCTTTTTGTGGTTCTTAACGCAGGTCGTCTTTTCGTCAATAGCGAACGTAGGTGATCAGCTCCAAGCAGAAAACACGACAAGTAGCGTTGTAAGTGCCAATGCCTGAAATCCCCCACCAGCCGAAAAAGCACGCGACGATGACACCGCATCTTCTTCAACATTTTCGGCATTGGACGAGTCCATCGGAGCTCCTCCATCCCCCACGACAGCATCCGGAGAGGGAGATTCCGATTCGTATCCTTCTGCTGAAGTGGGGTTCGTTCTTGTAATGGAAGTAGCTGGATCATCCTCACCTGTTGAGGTGTCGACGACATTACTCGAAGCGTTTGCGACGCTCATGAAGCCAAGGCTACCCGTAGAGTTGCCCAGAATGGCGGAGCTCTGATTTGTAGCATTCGAAACGAGGGCTCCATCAGTGACGGTCTCAATTGCGCCCGGTACAATAATCTCGTCGTCACCATCCTTGTCGTAGCCGTAAATGACCAGGGACCACGACCGAAGCATATTGGTGGCATTGGAAACGTCAACCCCACCACCACAAACACAACAGGCAGTGGCAGCTGTCAAACCATCACGGCCCCGATCTGTATTTTTCTCGATGGCATCTTCTCGTAGTACCTTTCCATCCCGACAGTGATACAGTCTGCCAGCATTGAGACACCTATAGACAGCCCATTCGCCGCTGATATCCTGGTAGACATGTTCAAAGGGTTCATCCGCGCACGTGGCGCGAATGCCTTTGTTTTCATCTGTAATTTCAAGTTCCCAGGCACCATTCGGATTTTCATTCCAATGGCGAACCGAAGTGAGTAGCCAAGTTGCGTTGCTGGCTAATTGTTGGTTTTCCGGGCGACCACCTGGAGAAAGAATGGATTCGGTACCCGATGGAGACGTCAAGGTAATTAACAAGTCTCCTCGGGAGGCATGGGCCAAATCCAAATAGACAGCGACAGATTCCACGACAAAGGAAGAAGTCGTGTTTCTAGACAGAGTGGTTGTTGACGTTTCAATGATTTGCGAGTGCGCTACGGACATACTCGCGTCATCGGGAATGACAAGATTGATTTTGGGCGATTGCGCGACAATGTCTCGTTCTGGTCCCACGTTGGTCCAGGATCGTCCTGCTTCCACGGCCCCAGCGGCGTCGACGATACCAAAGCCATATTTGTACGAGACGGGCAATCCAGCACCATTGACGGCCCAATCGTCATTGGTAGGATCATTTTGTTGTGCCGTTTCTGCCAAGATGTGTTGCACATCCCTCCAACCAAGGTCCGGGTTTACCTCCAACATGAGTGCAACCACACCCGAAACAATAGGACAAGCGAAGGATGTACCACCGGTAATTTCGTGACAGCCACCTCCTGGCTTGGCCACCATATTGTTGGAAACATATTCAAAATCCCCACCTGGCGCGGTGATGAACAGCGCGGACCCAGTTGTCTATAATAATACCAAAGAGAAGGCGGGCATAAACGAACAAAAGGATGAGCAATTTGAAAAAAAAGAAGTGGACCACTCCAATCCAAATCTCATTTTCATGTCTGTTCGACTTGTATTTTTTCTTACCGAATAACTGGCATGTTTGCCATCCTTCCCAACGGCTCCCACCGGAATGGTAAATCGTGAATTGATAAAGCCATCCGTGTTGGTAAATCCTCCCAGATCGTGTGAATTCCCGGAGGCAAAGACATAGATAACCCCCTTGCCCTGTCGTCCTTCCCTCGCACCTTGTTCTAGGACGACTTGGACATCTTGACTCAACGAATGATATTCACAACTGGTGTACAAATCCAAAAATACGGCACACGCTTCTTGGTCGTGATCATAATAATACGTGCAATACGAATCGATGGCGTCTTTGCAGGCCTGCGAAAGATTGCCATTGCCATTGCTGTCCCCATGATCTGCTGCATCCACATCTCCCATGTTTAAATTGTCACAAACTTCACAAGGAGAATCGGGATGGTTGGGATCAAAGATGCACTCCTCTTGTAACTGTCGTTCTTGTTGTTGTGGATTGTCGTTGTTGAATGATTCTTGTTGCAACATTCGTTTTTTGTGGTATCGTTGTCGTCTTTGTCGTCTTCGAACAAAATTGAGATTCAAACAAATTTCCGGTCCCCATGCATTGTTACTAATATCGACTTTGTCCCATTTGGTGGCCATCATTTCGGCCAATTCTTCTTCAATAAAGTCCGACGCAAAATTACAGCCACTCAAGGTCACGCCCGGGGCAATCCCCACGGCACACTCGTCATTATTACCATTGGCCGCCAACAAGGAAGCCACGCCCGTCCCATGTCGGGAGTCTCCCTCGGGGTCGTTGTCCGACACAAAATTGTCGCAGGACATGTCGTAGTTGAATTTCGTGTTGCCCGAAAACTCGGCATGGTCCACATCCAATCCAATATCATTTAGACGGACGTGAACACCCTTGCCAGTAATCCCTTGTTGCCATACAGGATAGACATTGATGAGTTGGTAACTCCAATCCATGGCATCCATGAGGGGATCGGAAAAAGTAGTGGCAATCTCCTCCTCCTCTACTATACTGCTACTACACGAGGCACTGTCCACAATCCAATCACTGATTTGTAAGCACGACGGAATTTTGTCACTGTGCAACGTCCAAAAGGATTCTCCCACGGCTTGTCGTTTGCACGTGCCATCGCCAGGACACCACACACAATTATTCTTATTGTCATTACTGGTGGTGGTGTTGGTGCATTGCTCGCACGATGTGTAGTCTTGTTCGGAACACGAATCACAATCCCAACAATCTTGACCGAAACAGCCGTAGGCATTGGTACCCGAATCGCATTGTCCATCCACTTGCCATCCTTGAAAACACGTGTCTTTTTCATAACTGCAGTCTTCATTATTATTATTGTTGTTTTGTAATTGGCGTTGGTCTTCTTGGTGGCTTTTGTTGGAGTCTCTGTTGTGATTGGTGTGCTGTTGTTGTCGAAGCAAGGAAGGTAGTCGTCTAGTTGTTGTTGTTGCGGTAGTACGGGTGGCACCACCATCCTTCGAGGACGTTGTTGCTGCAGCTTGTACCAGACAAGCATAGTGTGGTAGAGCCACCACCAAAGCAACAAGAGGAAGAAGAGAAGAGACACGGCGTAGAAGCATGATGCTATTATTATTATGAGCCGTCAGTATGTAGCAGCAGCTCTTGCTTGTCTTTGCTACTACGTCGTACTGTATTACTTGACTGACTCAACTGATGATACAGTACGATAGAGGATGCCGAGTAAAGGTCTCTTGTCAAAAAAGAATACCATCGGCAGCCAGCATCAATTGTTCCAAAACCGTGGTGCATCGTGTCCACTTACGCAATTTGGGTCCCATTTTAAGACTCACAGTTGCTCGTGTTTTCTTTCGTGGGTTGCTCGATCGAAGGCTGTCATTTGACTGATTGATTCCACGTTTGAGAGTTCAACACCCTGACACACTCACTCTGCGATGGAGAAGGAGTGCTAGTCTAGTTTAAGGAAGGTTTTGAGGTAGACACGTAGGCTGTGGTACATTCCTACTGGTGTAAAAGTGGAAAAATTGACTGAAAACCCACTTAAAAGATTTTGCTCTGTCCTGTGACATCAGTGTTGTGCTGCAGTCCCCACAGTGGAGGTAGGTTTTGGGCCAGTCAATTTAATTAAGGGGCACACCTAAACTGAGCTATCTCTCAAAGAGTTTAACATGTCTGCCCCCAAAGCAAATAGCTAGTCTGCTAAATAAACAATTGGGGGAGTTAATAGGACAGATAGCAGCCAATGTTAAAGCAGCTGCTGGGATGTTTTAGTGGTTAGACAAGCACCGAAAAAACATTTCTACTATTTTGCTATAGGAAAAAATGATGTCCAAAAATCATGGCTCAAAACCTCCCTTAAACCAGTGCATCAAAATCATCAGCGGCAACCCTAACCCTAACCCTAACTTATTAGACACAGAAGCAACAAATCCGAACTGGAATCTCGGAGATTGACACTCCATGAAACTGCACGAATCTCTGCTGGTGCATGTTCCTGCTCCAGCTTGCGTGTGTTTGCATGATTCCTGCTCTGGCTCACGCATGTTCATGCGGTTCCTACTCTGGCTTGCGTGTGTTAGCACAATTCCTGCTCCAGCCTGCGCATGTTTGCGCGGTTCCTGCTCTGGCTTGCCTGTGTTTGCACGATTCCCCTTTCCAGCTTTCGCCTCCGAGATGTGTGTGTGTTTTTTTTTGAGTCGAACCGTTTCACAAAAACAGACACTGTGTCGGAAACGGATGGACTTGGGCCCTTTGATGTTCACAGCTTGAAGTGCAATGTTGTTGCGGATGTGGTAATTGATCAGAAGGCGCCCCATGGTGGTTTTGGAAGTGAACGGCGACGGTGAGACTGTGCACGCTGTTGTCACTCAGAAAGATTTGAGGATCGTTTGTGTTGGTTGTTTCAAGGAGGGAATGACTCTGTTGGATGCCAGTTGCTGCAGGAAGTGTTCTGGCTTTGTTAAGCACCCGGGATGCAAAGGAGGGACAGAGACGTCTGCAGCATCTGCCTGCGTTGGAGTCAATCAATGCGGCGGCGGACGCATGCCCGGGTGTTGTCATCAACAGTGTCAACTCTGCTGGTGTTGGCTTGCTTTCGGATGACGTCATCCTCACAGAGGTCAGGAAGCGGCATTTGGCTGGCGTCATTGTGGAGGATGCCGCTGATGACGATTTTGTTAGTGCTGCTAGGGCCAGAGGCATTAAACTTCTGATTGGTGCCATGACTCAGGATTTGATTCACGAGTTGAGACGTCAGAATTGCAGAAATTGGGACCATGCACCTGTTGCGGACATGCTGAGAAGAGGGCTAAACCCCACGCAAGTGATGAGGTTGGAATGCACATCTTGGAGAAGAAAGAAGACGTGACGCGGGCTGCTGGAGGAGCTGAAGGTGCTTCAGTGACCACAGTGGTTGACCACTGGCTTTGCACTAACATTGGGCGGCTGCATGACATTTCCAGACCACAAAAGTCAAGAAATCAACATAGCCACACACAAAAAGGTGAAAAAATGAAAAATAAAATGCCACCTAATCCACCCCCAATGACAACAGAGGCAATGACGGAGCACCTACAAAACTTCTGCTGCACCCCCGTGGTGCTAAGAAAGAGAGGAGAAACTGTCATCCAATGTCCATGCTGCCGCAATGCTCACGAACATGCGTGCCCCGGACACAGCCATGCCCACTGTGAATCAGAAAACAGACAAAACATCACAATGACAAACGGGAGAGACTTCACCCCCAACTGCAGGCACACTGTCCATGATCACAAGGCAGTTAACGACCACTGCGAACTGTGAGGCGATGAATGGCCCCCACAAGAAATCCTGCCACCTCACCTCGGCTAACGAAGCAGGAGGACAAACCCCACAGCTGCAGCATAAAACGACTGTCACGCAATGATCTACGACTGCATGTTAACACAATGTCAGATGGTGGGGGTGTCACGGTTGGAGCAATTGGCTATGGAGCTGTTAGTGTCGTTATCGAGTCTGCTGGTGTTGTTGATGGAGTTCGCGTTTTGGCTGCTCTGTAGGATTCCTAGGGGAGAGGTCTGTCATCCATCCGCTGTTGGTGCCAAATCTTCGAAATTCAAGGGTCAAAGAGCCATCAATCACCGTGGGTGGACCATGGGCTTGATGCGTCTCTTTGCCTCCACTCCTGCATAAGGGCCCTTGCATGTGGTTGGAGGCACCCCACAGCGAGTGTGTGGGCACTCGCGGGGTTGGTGTCCCTTGGTTGACAGGATGGACACACCCACCGGATGATCGACCCCTGAGTTGATTGGCTCCACGAGTTCGAGGATAAGATGACAACCTGCTCTTCTTCGGCCTGTGGAGGGAGGCAACGTGTTTGTTGTGAGACTGGCATTGGGACACAATGCAGGCTGGATTGGCGAGGTTGGATGGCTTGGATGGACGCAGGGCAACTGTTCGGTTGGATGGTTTGATTTGATGGGGTGGAGTTGCCTCGCATCGTGTTGGATGGACGGACTGGTGTGACGAGTGGAAGGGGACCATGGGCATGCCCATGGCTCCCGTCACAGTGAATCAATTGGTTGTTCAGGGCGCAAACCCTGGCGGGAACCTTGGAACAGCACAGGCAAACCCTTGCTGTTGGTTGACCCCAATTGGACCTCAATTGGCCAGTTGCCAAGCTCCATGCAGCATCCTTTGGGATGCTGCATCTCTGCTCATGGATGTTTTCTCAGTGAAGCAAGCACACTGCAGTGATTGAAAAGAGGAGAGGTTGCTAAGACTGTCCATGGG
>Ga0163148_10002739_pt1 | contig 20503 bp, 22 predicted proteins | sample OliLakLV19MP7P2_FD_148606 | JGI IMG/M metagenome (GOLD analysis project Ga0163148, IMG submission 148606) | Freshwater microbial mat bacterial communities from Lake Vanda, McMurdo Dry Valleys, Antarctica- Oligotrophic Lake LV.19.MP7.P2 | ecosystem: Environmental > Aquatic > Freshwater > Lake >...
ACGAGATTTTTCGACGAAAAAGGCTCGCAACCGTACTCACCAGTACGGTGAGAACCTTTTTCTAGAAAAATCTTGTAGAATCAATCAGATCAGCCTTCGTAGTAGTTTCTAATGCTCTTTTTAGGTTTAACCTAAGTTCGGCAGTTGAATCGTAGCGAGAAGAGCGAGATGGTTGATTATATTGGCGTTCTTCGACGAAATTGGAACGGAGCCCTAGCACCGCTAGGGTGAGTACCAATTTCTAGAAAACGACAATAGAATCAATCAGATCGTTCTTCGTAGCAGATTCAACTGCCGAACTTAGGTTTAACCACGGAGGACACCGAGGTACACAGAGGGTCTGAACGGTTACCGGTTACCCAGCGCTAAAAATCATATAGATCTTGATCCGTATTTGGCGTACAATTCCAGATCATGATACTGCGCAAGCTTAACATACTAAAAGATAACAGTTTTTTTCTGTTTGGAGCACGTGGAACAGGTAAAACAACGTCTCTATCGCAGCTTTTTGCAGCTAACGAATATCATTTAGTTGACCTGCTACAACCTCAACTCTTTGCTGAGTTGCAAGCTAATCCTCAGCATTTTCAACGACTAATTCAGCCCGCAATTGACCAGAAAAAATGGATCCTAGTAGACGAGATTCAGAAAATCCCGGCCTTGTTAGACCTAGTTCATTTTAATATTGAAAAGAATAACGCCCTGTTTGGGCTGACCGGTTCTTCCGCACGCAAGCTTCGTCGCGGAGCTGCAAACCTGCTCGCCGGGCGCGCATTTACACACAACCTATATCCGCTGCTTGCAAGTGAACTAGGAGAGCAATTTGAGCTAGAAACCGCTTTGGCATGGGGCACCTTGCCGAAGAATTATTTCTTAAGATCTAACTCGTCACGCTCTGCGTTTCTACAAGCCTACACCGAGAGCTATCTGCAAGAGGAGGTTATTGCGGAACAGATCGTGCGGAACCTTCCACCTTTTCGGCGCTTTCTACAGATTGCGGCACAAGCCAATGCAACGATAGTTAATTATGCAAAGATCGCTGCCGATGCACTAACGGATCCCTCAAATGTTAAGAACTATTTTCAGATCTTAGAAGATACATTGGTCGGTAGCTTTCTCGAGCCCTACCATCACTCCATTCGCAAGCGCCAGCGACAAGCACCCAAATTTTACCTTTTTGACTGCGGCATTGTGCGCGCGCTAGCAAAACTACTTGACGTTCCCCTTCGGGAAGGTACGTATGAATTTGGCAAGTTGTTTGAGTCATTCATTTACAATCAGATTCTTGCGGAGCTTTCGTATCAGAAAAAACAGTTTACCCTTTCATACTTACGCACAAAGGACGATGCCGAGATTGACCTAATTGTGGAGCGTGCGGGTCAACCAACGCTACTGATCGAGATCAAATCTGCGCAGATAGTACGTGATGAGGATATTGGACAATTCAAGCAGCTGAGTCGGGATTTTCAGAATGCGATTCCGATCTGTTTGTATCGGGGGGAGGCCACACTAAAAAGTGATGGCGTTGTCATTATTCCATGGCAAAAAGGACTAGTTGAGTATGGAATCAGTTAGCCTTAAATCGTCCCTATCGCGGCTTGCAAAAGTCGCGAGCGATATAATAGCGGTTGCAAACCGCTATAGATTCGCTGGAAGCGAATCAAATCAACAACCTATAGCGATTAATTTCAAAAGGCTTGCCAATTTTATTGGCACCGACTTTTGATAACCGCTATAGTTGGCTCCTCCGAAGGCTACCCAACCTTCGCAACCAGATCCAGCTCAACTACAAACTCATCATAGATCAACTTGTCGCCCAGGTTCTCAAAGAACTTCCCTGAACCGTAGCGCACGTTGAACTTAGTGCGATCCACAGCGATCTTAGCCTTTGCAGTCGCCGAATCTGCACCGATTGCTACCGTAGCTGGGAAGGAGATTGGGCTCTTAATACCCTTGATGTTTAGGTCCCCGGTAATATTGTAGTTCGGCTGACCTGGAGCCGCATTGGCGATCGGCTCTGCCTTAGTAATCGTAAATGTTGCTACAGGAAAGCTAGAGACCGAGAAGAAATCCTCGGACTTTAAGTGGCCAGCGAGCTTTGCGTTATCCTTAGGATCGGTAATGTCCCCAACCTGAATAGTAGTCATCGAGACCTCAAACTGACCCCCGACTAGCTTATCGCCCTCCAGCTTGGCCTCGCCTGAACTGATCGAAACTCGGCCGTTATGTGAGCCGGTAACTTTATTTCCGGTCCATTTTACGGTGCTCTTTGCGCTGTCGATCTTAGCGCTTTGTGTGGGAACATTTGTGGGAACATTTGTGGGAACATTTGCAAATGCCAAGTTACCCACAGCCGAGGTAAGGGCAAATACAGCGACAATTAATGACTTGATGAGCATGGGGTGGTTCATAGAAAAATCTCCATGGTTGTTGGTAAGGGTTGTTGGTAAGGGTTGTTGGTAAGGGTTGTTGGTAAACTAGGCAGATGACTATATTCGGTTGCGTCGTCAGAGAACAAGGGCGCGAATAAGGTCGATCCACCCGATTCTCAATGGATCGCGGTGCCGTCGAGAGTAACTCACTCCAAACCGGCCCCGACAGTACCTATTGCGAGCCTATCTACAGCGTTTTATCATCGCGAGGCGAAAGCGATTATCAAAAGTCGGTGTCGATAGCCGATCTGCTGGGACGCAAAAATGTTTCTTGCCTGATCTAATAGATATGCCGACAATAGTAATTATAAATGGTTTCCGGTTCTTCTTTGTTGCCCTGGATCGAGGCGAGCCTGTTCATATTCACATAGAAAAGAATGAGGCTTATGCGAAGTTCTGGCTAAAACCCATAAGATTGGCCCGTTCAAAGGGTTTTCGTCCGCATGAACTGAGCAAGTTACGTGTTATAATTGAGAAGCAAGAACAGATTTTTGTGAGTAAGTGGCATGAATTCTTCACCATCAAGTAGGTTACCATCCCCTGAGCCCTTGGCAATTGATGTCAGTTTTGACAAAGATTCCTTCTCCATTGCTCTTGCCGATGGTCGAGAGATCTCGGTACCGCTCGAATGGTCTTCCCGTCTACTTAAGGCATCTGCCAAGCAGAGAAAGAATTGGCGACTAATTGGTGGTGGCATAGGTATTCACTGGAAGGATGTGGATGAGGACGTCCTAGTGGAAAGCGTACTTCGACTGTCATGAGACTTATGTATTTCTCTGGCTCGCCCTAGCTAACCCACCCATGCATAGTAGCCCCCACCGGCTGGGCCACGATAATTCGCGCTTCCGCCTCTAGGAGCTCCTGCCAGCGGGCTGTGATCTCGGGCCCCTCGGCGATCGATTTTGCTAGCTCCAGAAAGAGCTGATAGTGCCCACGTTCTGAGGCCCACAGGTTCTTATAGAGCTTCACCAACTGCGGGTCGCCGGCGCAGCGGCTGAGGATCTCGAACCGCTCACATGAGCGCGCCTCGATCAGGCTTGAGATCAGCAAACGATCTAATAGCTCCTGATTTGCGCGACCGTAGCGTACCTCGCGGTGCAGGTCCTTTGCGTACTGTACCTGGTGCAGGCGGCTCATCTGTCCGCCGCGCTGCTTCATTAATCTAGTTACCAGCGCAAGGTGTTGGGCCTCGTCCCGCGCAATCGCAGTAATCGCGTTAATCCATTCCGTTGGGCACTCGCCTTGGGGCCAACGCTGTAATAGGTCTAGCGCATTAGTTGCAGCCTTTTTTTCTAGGTGCGCGTGATCATTTAAAAGCGCTAACGGGTCGCTTAAGGCAACGCTGGCCCAGCTATCCGGAGTGCGGATTAATAGTGGGAGCGCAAAATTATCATCCGATGCGCTATCAGTTACATTTCCTATGGTGTTAGGGGCCGTGACACCGTTCATAAGTAGCTCCGCGAGAGTTGCTAAGCAAATATCTAATAAATTCGGTACGGGCAATCATGCCCTACTAACCCAAGTGCTGACAAATTGCGTCATTAGTGCCGTTTTTTGTCGCTTTGCGATCTACTAGTAACCCCTAAAACAACAGTTAAAGGGCTGATTCTACGATCAGAATAAAACAGCTCAATTTTTTTTCGTTGGCATCCGAATTGCCTTACGTAGGAATCGAGTGAGGTGAAGCCCGAAAGCATGGGGGGGGGTCAATCACTCGAGGATGCAATGAATCGGTTCGGTAAAACACACCAGTTTAACGCACCGCTCCTCACCTGGCTTTTGTTCTTGAAAGCAGGAGCAGGGGGTTTGGAAAAGACAGGTAATGAGGAGACAGGTTTTTGGCCCGGCTCCGTTTTTAAGAAATTGGTTGTAATAAAAAAATAGTGGAGAAAATGAAAATGAAGAATAACTCAAAAGGTTTTACACTGATCGAGTTGCTAGTTGTGATGGCGATCATCGGTATTCTTGCCGCGATTGCTATCCCGAACTTCCAACAGTACAGAGCACGTGGTTTCGACGCTCGCGCTAAGTCTGACTTACATAACTTAGCTACGGCGGAAGAGGCGGTGTTCTTGGCTGCTGAGACGTATGTAGCTTGTGCTCTTCCTGGCACCTGCGATGACGGAACAACTGTTCCAGGAATGGTTGGATCGCCTGGTGTAACAGGTTCAGTTGCTGGCGCAGATCTCGCGGTAGCATTTACCGCGGATACTACGCACCCAAGCGGCACGGGAGTGACCTGTGACTGGGATTCGGCAGCTGGCGGTTTCCAAGAGTGCGTATAAGCTAATAACTAGCAATAGTTAAAAGCGAACGTGGAAGGGCCGAGACGTAAGTCTCGGCCCTTTTTTTATTTAGCGAGAAACAGGAATAAATTCTATAGCGGTTTGCAAAAGTCACGAGCGATATAATAGCTTTTGCAAACCGCTATATCACGCCCAGCCAAAGACTCGCGCACTTTTTCGCTTCGCGCAAAACTGCGATCGCAAGTGCTTGGACACTTATGTTGGCATAGCTGAGCGGAATTAACCCCGGGACCGCGGAGCTCCAGCTCCGCTCCTAACGAATTCCTGAATGCTAGGAGCGGAGCTGGAGCTCCGCGGTCCCGGCCTGCTCCCGGCCTGCTCCCGACCAATGATCAATTGCGCAAGTGAGATAGTCAGCACAGAATCTCTTCTGCTATGAATAATACGGCCGAACATAGTTGCGATATCCGTCCCATCACCGCAAAGGATATTGCTTCCTATCACAAACTGAGACTAGTCGGTCTTGCACAAAGTCCCGAAGCATTCGGCGAAACTGCCGAGCACTTCATGACGGTTGCTCCCGACCAGATCCATCTTGCCGTAGTCACATCGAACTACTCCGCATTGGGGTTATATAAATCGCTTGGATTCGAGATCTACGGCGAGGACCCGAATGCACTCAAGGTTGGTGAAATGCGATATGACGAGTATCTGATGGTTAGATTTTTGCGGGAGCAGATTCGCTAATGTCAGACCAACCAAAACCTGCTAACTAATACTGCCAAAACAAACAGCTCCCAATCACGTTATCATCACGATGTTCCTACGCCCCCTAATCCTAGTCCTCGCCGCGATTCTTACCGCCGCAGCCGCCCCGCGCCTTGTGCTACCACGCAATTCCGACGCAACTCGCAAGGCTCAGGAGGCTCTCTACATGCCTAGTGGTCGCGCCCTGCGAGCCGTGAGCTTTGGATACCGCAACGTTGCCGCGCATATCCTCTGGTTCCAAACGATCATGTACTTTGGGCGTCATGTGAACCGCGATCGTGACTATACTTGGCTCTCGCATATGTGCGACCTGGTTACGAACCTGAATCCGCTGATGCGCCAGGTCTACGAATTTGGTGGGGTGATAATGGCGTGGGAAGTTAAGCAGCCGCAGTTGGGGGTTGATCTACTCAGCCGCGGGATAGAGCGCTTCCCAAACTACTGGCGTTTGTATTTCCTGCGCGGAATTCTGCGCTTTCATTTTCTGCACGATGATCTTGGAGCGCAGCAAGATTTTCAGACCGGTGCTAAGCTACCAGATGCGATTCCACAACTAATTGCGATGGCTGCGAAAAAAATTACTAAGACCTCTGGTGCTGAGATGACGATTCAGTTCCTTAATGATACCCTCAATTCAACTACTGATCCTGCGGCCCGAACGGTTATAGAACGATCGTTAAATGACGCTAGGTATGATCGCGACCGTATAATATTTGCTGCCGCTGTAGATCAGTATCAGCAGAGATACGGTCGCGACCCTACAACACCACAAGAGCTTGTAACCACGGGAATCATAAATCGCCTGCCGCAAGAGCCCTATGGCGGTAGGTACATTTGGAACAGCGAAACCCGCGGCGTTGAGGGAGATAGCGAAGACGCAGGCAAAAGGCTCCCCCTTGCAAGAATCCTCTCCAGACCGCAATCTGCGAAAGCACTACCATGACACCTGCAACTTCCTTAGCAATCACAAACACGTTACTACCGGCACTTGAGCTAGAGAACATCTCGTACGCCTATCGTACCGATTGGTTGCGCAAGCGCGTACTCGCACTTAAAGATATCTCACTTTCGGTGATGCCCGGCGAAGCTTTTGGATTCCTGGGGCACAACGGCGCGGGAAAGACTACGGCGATTAAATGCATTCTGGGTCTAACTAAACTCAGCGCTGGAGCAATAAGGATCTTTGGCAAGGACGCCATCGATATTGAATCGCGTAAGCTAATCGGCTACCTGCCGGAACAGCCGTATTTCTATGACTACCTAACCGTGCGTGAGATAATGCATCTTTATGCAACGTTGCGCGGAGTACCGGCCGCGCAACGCAACTCGGAGATCGATTCAACTCTCAAGCGGGTTGCGATTCTGGATCGTGCCGAAACCAGGATGCGGGCCCTCTCTAAGGGACTAATGCAACGCGTAGCGATGGCGCAAGCGATTCTTGGTAGTCCAAAGGTACTAATCTTGGATGAGCCGTTTTCGGGGTTAGATCCAGTGGGTCGCAAGGAATTTCGCGATCTTCTGCTGGAGCTTAAGAACGCAGGAACAACACTTTTTATGTCCTCGCACATACTCGGAGACGTCGAGTTTCTGTGCGACCGCGCCTCAATTATGGTGAAGGGGGAACTGCGCGGGGTGTTCAATCTACGCGATCTATCGCGTGGTGATGGCGCTGGATTTGAACTGGCTTTACAATCATGCGCAGCAACTCAGGCGCCGTTGGATGCCGAGCTGCGCGAGAGCGCCTCCGAGACTTCCGATAACGGACACATCTTGCGACTAAAATTCACAACTCGGTACCATGCCGAGGCTGCTTTGCGACGCGCGATGGGGGCTGGCCTAGCGGTGGAAAGTTTCGAGCCATTGCATCAGAACCTTGAGGATATATTTATGTCGCTCCTAGGCAAGAAATAGAGGTATATGGAAAAAGTCCTGGCCATAGCACTGACCACCTACCGCGAATCGATTCGTGGCAAGGCGCTCTATTCAATACTACTCTTCGCTCTGTTAATGCTGATCATCGCACTGTTCTTCGGCTCAATTACGATCGGCGATCAGGTTATTGTGATTAAGGATTTCGGACTCTTTGCGACCTCACTATTCTCAGTTGCATTTGCGGTGATCTCCGGAACAGCGCTACTTAGCAAAGAGCTTGCTCGCAAAACGATCTATAACATCCTATCTAAACCCGTTTCGCGATCTGCGTTTCTTTGGGGCAAGTTTCTGGGGTTGTTTGCTACAACCACAGTAATGATTGTGTTAATGGCGTTAGGTTTGACTATCTTCCTTTCGATCTATCAGGGGGCGGTGGATACAAGTCTGTTTGCCGCCTATCCGTATCAGATTCTCGAACTAGCGATCGTCTGCGCAACGGCGATCTTCTTCTCAAGCATCCTTGTCACCCCAAGCTTAAGTGGAATGTTAACGTTTGCTATCTTTCTGGCCGGGCGTTCGGTAGATTATATCCTTATCTTACTAGCAAAGCTTGAGCTTCCCGATCCAGTTGAGTACCTACTGCGGGGGGTCTATTGGATTCTACCGCACCTAACGCGCTTAACTGTGTCCGACCGAGTCGTGTTTGGCGAGGCGATTCCGAGTAGTCATTTACTCTGGTCGAGTGCCTATGTTGCGGGATACTGTGTGGCTCTTTTAATCATATCCTCCTATTTCTTCCAGAAACGTGAGTTTAACTGACGGAGTCCGACTTGCATGGCGATGCGAACACAATCCAAAGCGTTTCTTTATGAGCTACTTAACACTCCGTCTCCGACTGGATTCGAACAGCCCGTTCAAAGAATTGTGCGGCGCTATGTAAAGAGCTTTGCCGATTCGGTCACAACTGACCTACACGGCAATGTAATCGTCGGCTTGAATGTTAAAGCTCCGAGAAGGGTGATGTTGGCCGGTCACTGCGATCAGATCGGCTTCATGGTCAGTCACATCAACAAAGATGGCTTTGTATATCTGAATACCTTGGGCGGGATCGATACAGGGGTGCTCTACGGTTCCCACGTAACGATTCACAATGATAGGGGGCCCATTCAGGGGGTGATAGGACGCAAGCCGATTCATCTGCAAACTGACGAGGAGCGCGGCCGCAACAAAGTTGAGATCGACAAGGTCTGGGTCGATATCGGTGCCAAGAACAGGAAAGATGCGGAGAAGATGGTGGCGATCAGTGACCCAGTTACCTTTCGTCTTGGCATAACCGAGATGCCCAACGATCTGATCTCAAGCGTCGCCCTTGACGATAAGGTCGGGCTGTTTGTTGTTATGGAGGCGCTGCGACTCTGTTCAGAATCAAAGATCAATGTTGCTCTGTATTCAGTTAGTACGGTGCAAGAGGAGGTTGGACTTCGTGGCGCGCAGACTGCAACTTTCACCATTGATCCCGAGGTTGGAATCGCCGTTGATGTGACACATGCCACTGATAATCCCGGAAATGATACCGCGAAGGTTGCTCCGTGTATCTGTGGTGGCGGTCCCGTCGTTTACCGTGGGCCAAATGTAAATCCGGTTGTTGAGAAGATGTTGGAGGCCGCGGCCAAGAAAGCCAAGATCGCTGTACAACCTGGTCCCGCGAACCGACCGATGGGTAACGATGCAAATGCCATCCAGGTTGCAAGGGGCGGAGTAGCCGCGGCAAGTATCGGAATCCCGAATCGCTATATGCACACCCAGATTGAGATCTGTAGCCTAAAGGATCTGGAGAGTTCAGCGAAGCTCTTGGCGCGATTTGTCCAAGATATTGGACCGAAGGTGGATTTTAGGCCTTTGTAGTCGGCTCAGAAAGCTTCAACCTCCAAACTAGATCCGCCGCCCCCGCTACCGCAATCGGCGGCAACACAAAGATCGCAAATGGGACTAGGCACAATATAAAGATCGCTGTTCCGTAACAGAAAAATACATAGAAATTTCGAAAAGCGATCGACAACCGCCCCATGAATGAAATATCCAACGCCTCCCAGGCTGAATCGAAAAACTGGATGGCGATAACCCAGACGGTAATTACAAACGCCACCGGTATAAGTGGTGGAAAGAACGAAATTACGAAGCTAAATATTAGTAGTGGTAGAAGCAGCAGCGCCATTGCAAGCCCACGTAGTAGGGATACCCCTATATTAAGGGCACCAGAGGTCAAACTCTGCGAGGTGCGTGGGGGTAGGATTCCGCGGACCTCAAGTACGCGCTGCGCGACGGGATCTTGAAAGCAGATGGTAAGTAGTAGAACGAGAACAAACCCCCAGAGGAGCAGAAACGCGAAGAGGAGTACGCCAACAACTATCGAGATCATTTCGTGCAGTGATCCCGTGGCGCCGATCATTAGCTCAACAGCCTCGACGGCGATTGGATGCAGGTAATACAGGCCGAAGGTTAATAACAGAACGAGCAGAGCTGCTCCGTATATCCAGGGCTTCATCGCCAACCTGCACACACTTGGCTCACCAAAGCACAGCTCAAACCCAGCGTAGACGCTGCGGATTGTAGATCTTGGAATGGCAAAGAGCTGGGATTCGCGGGGGAGTGCCATTGAGTTGGGTGAAACTGCATTGGAAGAGACTGACTTAGGAGAGACTGTGTTGGGAGAGTGGGGAGTGTTCATACAGGTCTATGATAATCCTTTGGGGTACTATTACAACCATCTCAAGAGTGAAGTTTTGACTCCGCCAATGGATCTGCAATCGGACTAACTGGAGTCGGGCGAATGACAAACCACAGATACCCCCCAATCGCCGCCAGCATTCCGCACACGCCCAATGCATTCACCACACTCCCGATCTGGGTGTCAAACTCAAGCAGATTTAACCTACCGAGCATAAATGCCCAGTCATGGGTGCTGTCGCCGCCGCCAAGGAGCTCAAGTTTCTGGGCTCGGGCATCGGATATATAACTGGCGATGCTAGGGAGATTCTGTGCGAGCCAAAATGCTAACAGACAAGCTAGAAGATAGCGGCGATTTAGCGCCATATAGATAGCCAAAATTGATGGGACAGCGAGTTGCAACAACGTCCCACCGAGCACCATAACGGCTTCCGGAAAAAACATGCAGTAACCGTGTCCTGCTTCATGGATCCAAAGGTTCGCTGCTTCAACTAAAAAAACGATCCAACCAGCAAACTGCTGGGTTCTACTAGCTTCAACCGTGTACCAGCCGATCCAGCACAATAATAGAACTATCGCCGCGTGGAGAATTAACGATGCTGAAGCGAGGCGTTGTTCAATTCGTGCCGTATCAAGCTTGGCTTCACGGAAACCGAGCAAAATTATAGTAAAGATGAAGGCGCCAATGGCGTTGATCATAGGTAGACTAGCGCATACTCTTCTTCGGCGTAGTTCGCTTACGCCCCATAATCGGAATCGGGCGCTGCTTGCCATCAACTGCAACCATCACTACCTCGGCGGATGTGACCTTAATAGTTTTGAGCACATTCTCGCCACGCTCAACCTCTACATCAACAGCGATAGTGATCGATGTTGTGCCTAGGCGCTCCGTCTTACAGTAGAAGCTCACAACATCACCCACCGCGACGGGCGCGATAAACTCAACCTCGCGAAAGATCTTCGTAACGTACTTAAGTGGCGCAACCATCCGAGCATGCTGACCGGCCGCTAAGTCGATTAGACTTAAGATGTGACCGCCAAAGATACTCCCCAGTCCATTGGTGTCACGGGGCATCATTACCATGCGAATTGAGGGGTAGCGGTTTCTGTTTGACATACCCCCAGGGTAATGGGCGGATCGGTATGGTGGCAAGATAAGCAATCGTGCCACCACATTGGTTACTCTCAAACCACTCAGCGGCTGTTAGTTCTCGATAACCTGGATATACTGAAGGCAAATGGGCCTCCTCTACTGGTCACTAACTGCAATCTTACCGCTCGGTCTAGGAGTGCTGGTACTTGCGTATCGACGCTATGGCCGCGGGAGGAGATTAACGGTCAGCTCAAACCTGCTGCTCAAGATGCTTGAACAGCGCAACACCGCCCGCGCCAAGTTTAAGCCGCCGCCGCGCTTTTTCTATGAAGTTTTACTTGTCGCACTTCTGGCCCTGGCGGCAGCCGGGTTATACCGCTCGGAAGATGGAGCGCGCGTTGGGATACTTATCGACAATTCACTTAGTCAAGGGGCTGTACCAGCGATGGGCGGGGGCAGCGCGGTATATGAGGATCAATCACTTTTTAAGAATTCTCAGCAACAGGCCCAAAGAACCATCGACGACCTTGGGCGCAATGCCCGGATTACGCTATTTGTAACATCTCCTTGGTTTCAGCAGATCGATGATTCTGGTTTGTCTCCAAGCGAGGCGATCGGGAAGGTTGATGAGCTCACAACCGAATTCGCCCCCGACAACCTAAACTCTGCGCTAGCTAATTTAGCTGCCCTGCCTGATCTGGATCGTCTCGTCGTCGTTAGCGGTCGCAAGTTAAGCGAACCAATACCACCGACACGCTTCACCGTTCTATCGGCTATGACACCGGCGCTCTCCAATGTCGCAATCACAGAGATCTCACTTCAGCGAGCAAGTGACAACCAACAGCGATCGGAGCTCGCCGTACAGATCTCTGCCTTCGGTACTCGCGCCACAAATGGAACAATATTCATAGAGGAGCTCGATGCGCCAAGTGGCAAGCTTGTGCCGATTACCAGTCGAGCGTTTAGCATTGAGGCTGGTCGTTCAATAAATGAACAGATCTCAATTGCGGTAACTTCAAACATGCTAATCCACGCCAGATTAGAGGTTAGCCCGCAGTCACGTTCCAACGCCCTTGCTGCGGATGATCAGGCTTGGCTTGCTGTGCGCCCCGTGCGCAATCAGGTGCTCCTGGTTAGTGATCTGACCTTGGCCGAAAGTGGACTAGAGCGTTTGGCCACATATCAGTTTATTGAGTGGCCCGTGCAGCGTCGCGGCGAGCTATTCGCGCCAGTATCTGTAGGCAAGAGTTCAATCTGGGATAATGAACTAAAATCGGTGCGCGCGGCTCTTTTTCATCGTGTTGCGCCAGAGACTAGTGCGCAATCCTTACCCCCCGTGTCGAGCCTCTTCATCCTACCACCGCCATCGAGCATATTCGCATCTGCGACACATCCGACGACGATCGACCTAACCCGTTGGCAATCAAATCATGCGCTCCTTTCATACATGAATATGCCACTACTTCAAATTCCCAATGCAACAACCCTTAACGCTCCGCGTTGGCTGGAAACGATAATTAGCACCAATTATGGGCCACTACTTGTAGCCGGCGAACAGAGCTCTACCCGCTATGCCGCGATCGGATACGAGATCTTACCCTACGAGGGTGGACGCTATCCATTACTCGCAATATTTACTCTGAATGCCCTGCGCTGGTTAACTGCTACTGCAGCTCACCCTTGGTACCAAGGGACAAATGAGATTATCGCAACTGATAAAGTACCCTCCGCAAGATATCTCGATTCTACTCGTGAGGTGATCGCTCCCGGTCGAAATGGTGAACTTCGCGCACCGCGCCCCGGACTAATAGCGGTCGGCTCTGATCCTGCGCTGCAAAAGACTATCGCAATTAATTTCTTTGACACTCAGGAATCAGATACATCCGATCAAACGGCGATCGCTCTGCCACAGTCAATTCAATCAGAGAGTAATCTTAAGCGCGAAAGACCGACACTTACAGCTTGGCTCGCCTTGATGGTCTTAGGACTAATCGCAATTGAGCTACTAATTATGCTCGCTCGTTCTCGCAGGGTACCCGCATGAGCGATTACGGAATTGAATCATTGTGGGGCATCTATTCAGCAGTTGCCGTGATTGCTCTACTGGTCATTGAATTTTTCGTACGCCCTCCTACCAAGCGCTCCTACACACAGCTATTCACCCAGGTCCTGATAATTATCTGCCTAGGTATCGCCGCGAGTGGGCTCTATCGCGAGGTTCCGCAGGTCGAGCTGCCGATCCCTGTCTATGTAGATCTGTCGGCAAGTGTGGATGAGGGTGTGGGCACTCAGTTAATCGAAAAGCTTAATGCGTTTCGAGATGCCGGCATTGATCTGACACTTTTTCCCTTCGGTGGTGAAGTTTCTAGCGCTGGAGTTGTAAGCTCGGAAAGTTATGCGGCGCTTCGAAGGGGTTGGGGTCGAGTTGATCAGGGAAATACGGATCTTGGTCGAGCAATACAGCGCGCAGTGGCCGGTGGCGAGCCAGCCCTTTTCACTACAGACGGTTGGCCAACTCAGGGCGCAATTGATGCACCGCTCCAGGCCGCTACCGGACAAGGCGTTAAGATCTATCCGTTAGTATTAGACAACAGTGTAAGCATCAAGGGTGCGTTTCGCATCGTTCAGCTCTCAAGTCCATTAGTTGCTCCAGCTCAAAAAAGTGTCGATATACGGGTGGCGATTGAGAACACAACCGACCAACCGCAAACCGGAATTCTTAAGGTGTTGCACGATTCAAAGGTAGTCCTTGAGAAGCGCATTGATGTAGCAGCCCGCCAAGAGCAGCTACAGATCGCCACCTCTGATCCTGCCGCTGAAGGAATTAAGGAGATCACCGCAACACTTACGCCGATCGAACGTGGATTTACTCCCAGCAGTGAAACCGTTTTCCTTTCGGGAGAGGAGCGCGAGAAGGTACTGCTAGTTAGTGGCGACGCTCAGGATGCCAGGTATCTAGCTGAGTTACTTCAAGACCAACGCTATAAGTTGACCTCAATAATCGTTGGAGACAATCAACAATCACTACCCGATCTTAAATCATTCTCTGCCGTAGTATTCAATAACGTTGCCCGTAGTCAGCTATCCGGATCAACCCCAAACACAATCGAGCAGTACGTCAAGGAGGGGGGCGGATTCATTATGATCGGCGGAAATCGCAGCTTCGGTTTAGGAGGATACATCGATTCCGCGATCGAGAGAATCTTACCGGTTCAGATGGTACCCCCTCAAACGATGAAGAAAAGGCTGAATGTTGCAGTACAGCTAGTGATCGATAAATCACGCAGTATGTCATTTGATGATAAACTCGAATACGCAAAGGAAGCCGCACGCGAGACTGTGCGAAATTTGAAAGACGATGATTACGTTGGAGTGATCGGTTTTGATGCAGCGCCCTTCTCTGTATTTCCTATTGAGCGTCTTGCTACGGGGCGCGATCGCGCGCTTTCGCGAATCGGTCAGCTGTTTGCAACGGGCAAAACCTATCTACTTCCAGCGCTTGATGAAGCACGACGCGGATTGATGAAGGTCGATGCCGGACGCAAACATATGATCGTATTAACCGATGGGCAGTTGCCGGATGCGGGACCGGTGTATCTATCACTCATTAAAGAGCTCAGAATGCTGGGTATCACGGTTTCAACTATCATGCTTGGAGGCGAGTCCGACATCGAGTTCCTAAAATCACTCGCTGAGCTTGGGGGTGGAGCTTTCTATCAAACGCTAGATGCCAGGAACCTTCCGCGAATCTTTCTTTCAGATATTCGCGTTTCAAGTGGCGAACGCACCTTGCAAGAGGATCAGGAGTACGCTGTGCGCGCCGGTCCTGATGGAGTGCGCTCGGTAACCGTACAGGGAATGCCACCTCTACGTGGCTACGTACAGACAAAGCCACGCAATGGTGCAGATCTTGAGCTTGTTGTTCTTGGAAACGATAAGGCCGAGCCGCTCCTAGCATCCTGGATGGTTGGTGAAGGAAGATCGCTTGCATTTACCTCTGACGCCAATGGTCGTTGGTCAAATTACTGGGTACGCTGGCCGCGCTTCCAAACCTTCTGGAGCGAAGCTTTAGATTCAGTACGTCCCAAAGATGCTCAGAGTGAAAATATTCGCTTTGATCTGCGTACGGCTGTTGAGCACGGGGCGCTGCTGTTAGACCTAGCGGTATACGACCCGCGTGCTGCTGGAACCGCGCAGGTGGCGCTTACATCTCCAGACGGAACGACTCGCACTGTAGCGCTGCAACAATCCAGCCCTGGGCGATTCATCGCTAAAATTGATCGCGCTACGGCGGGAACCTACCGAGCACAGTTCAAGGTCGGTCAGTTTGCGTTAACGCCAGTCGCTTGGAGATTATCTGGCGAGCTATTTGGAGAGCGTCGCGGCAACGGCTTTAATCAACCACTACTAGAGCGGATCGCAAGCGAAACCGGGGCAATGCTCAATCCAACACCAGCAGATCTGCGTGCATTGAAGCGCGACCGCACCCAACGTGAATCGCTGAGCTTCTGGCTAGCAGTGCTGGCGGCAGCGGCGTTACTGATTAATGTATTGTTGCGAGAGGGGGTGGTTAGGATCGGTACAATGGGAAGGCGTTAGGGATTGTGAGAAACTAAAAATGCCATAACTGGTCAGCACTAAAAAAATGTAAGCGTTCATAGGGGTTGCAAAAATCGTCGCAAAATTACAGATTGGGTGCCTTTAAATTCGCCGAAGGCGCCCCCGGAGGGACAACAAGTAACTGGTAAAAAACTGACTGCCCCGACCAGGGGCTGACAAGAAAGATCTGAAAGTCAAAAAAGGCGTAAACATCTATAGCGGTTTGCAAAAGTCGCGAGCGATATAATAGCTTTTGTAAACCGCTATAGATTCGCTGGAAGCGAATCAAATCAACAACCTATAGCGATTAATATCAAAAGGCTTGCCAATTTTATTGGCACCGACTTTTGATAATCGCTATAGGATAATCACCAAATTAGGTTAATTCGTTAAAGCATGCTGACCAGTTACAAAATGCCATATATCATTATGGCACTATATATGGCATACTATAAGGTCTATGAACAAAAAAGCCGTTAAGCTTAGAAAAGTAACATTACACCTTCCGGCCGATCTTGTTCGGGAAGCGATCTCTGCATCAAAGCAGACCCTAACCGAAACGGTGCGTCAGGGGCTCAAGTTAGTTGCGACCGGAAGCACCTACGACAAACTTCTGAAGCAACGCGGCAAGACGAATCTAAAACTCAACATAGCTACCCTACGTGAGGATCGATAACGAGCATGGTGGCGGTAGATACAAGTTCACTCGTTGCGTTCTTTTCTGGAAGTGAGGGAACGGATACTGAGCTTATTGCTCAAGCGCTCCAGAATCGAAATCTTGTACTTCCGCCAGTAGTCCTCGCTGAGATTTTATCGGCACCTAATTTATCCAAGAAGCTAGAGTCACTCATTTTAAGACTACCGCTCCTTCCGCTTAATGCTGGCGTATGGGAGCGGTGTGGAGTGTTGCGCAGAGCACTTATTGCGCGTGGCCGGAAGGCCCGTCTTGCCGATTCATTAATCGCCCAGCTCTGCATCGACGCGGGATCCCCATTTCTGACACGCGATAGAGATTTTGAGAAGTATCAGGAGTTTGGATTGCAGCTTGTGTAGGCTACTAATTCCTATAGCGATAAATTTCACGGGGCTTGCCAATTGTATTGGCACAAGTTCGGCAGTTAAATTTGCTACGGAGGCTGATCTGTCTGATACTTTTAGGTGCTAGCTATAGCGATTATCAGAATTGGAACGGAACCCTATAGCGGTTTGCAAAAGTCGTGAGCGATATAATAGCTTTTGTAAACCGCTATAGATTCGCTGAAAGCGAATCAAAACAACAACCTATAGCGATTAATATCAAAAGGCTTGCCAATTTTATTGGCACCGACTTTTGATAATCGCTATAGGAGAATTTGACAATGAGGTCAGCGAGAGTAGCGAGTGGGGATCAGTGCTGGGACAGAATTCTCCTCTTAGCAAGTTCCGGAAACGTGAGTGCCCGTAGATTTCTCGGATTTCGATGTCCCTCGCTGATTTCCAAGTCCGCGTGAAATCTATAACTTCCCTAGTCATTTCATAGCGTTATCGTTCATCTCAGAAAATTACTGTGGGGCAAATGATTGAAGATAACATCGCCTCTCTTTTTTTGTTATGGGGCGGTCTGACATTGTAACCTAAGTATAGCTAAAAAGGAGAGGTTCATTCTTGAGGAGAGGGTGGAGCCCGTAAACCTTCACATAATCTCGTCTATCGATAACACCCTGGAAAAATTGACCCCGTCCTCCAATTTGTTGGATGTCGGATCTTTACCGATAAGCACCTTTTGCACTGTTTTATTTTTAAGCTCCTTGACCTTTGAAATAGCTTCATCCAGCCGTTTCGCAACGCTGATGCCAATTGGGCCGTTTTGATACTTTACCTCACAAACGGTGCAAACCATATCCCCTCGTTTATATACAAGATCTAGCTGAGCACCGTCGCCCTCAGAGGTGGAACCGTGTCTAAAATATGGGCCTGCCTGATAACGCACCGCCGCAAAACCAAGCACCTGAGCAATTTCACTAATATGATTAAGGCATGTTAATTCAAAACTGATACCAAGCCATGATGACATTTTAGGCGTATTGAAAACCTGCGACAAAAAATCGGTACGTTCAAGTGCGCCGCCCAATACAAGCGGCTCTAAAAATGTGAGATAGAACCGAATAAAATTGTCCACGAGATGGAATCGTTTTGTGCGAGATGATGATTTTTCGGTGAATGGAACAAAGGAGTGAATGACTCCGGCATATTCAAGATTTTCTAAAATTTCAGTCAACTGTCCCGAATTTGGCAGAGAGAGATTCTCGACAATCTCAGAGCGATTCGCTCCGTATGACTTGCCGCATAGAAACCTTGCCACTTTTTCGTAGTGTGGATTATCGCCAAAGTGACTCAAAAATATGCGTTGGTACTCCGATGAAAAATACGCATTAATCCCTTGGCAATGAAAAGCCAGAGACCGAAGCACGGAATCTTTGTCGGTGAGTAGAGACAGGTATTTTGGAATTCCACCGACCAGAAGGTACGCTAGGAGGGTCTCTTCGTGCAATTTGCCTGGCAGCATCTCCTTGGCTTCCGCGAGTTTAAACGGCTGAAGGTTCAACGTAAGATCGCAGCGCCCATACAGCGCACGTGAACGAATTACCTTTCGAACCATAAAGGAGGCGACAGAACCACACAGCACTAGTTTTAGGTTGCTGTGTTTTGACAAAATCTGATCCCAAACTAGCTTAAGTGCACTGATTAATTCGGAGCGATAATTAGCAAGCCACTGTAGCTCATCAAGCAAAATAACAGTGACTTCTGTTGGATTAATCAGAAGGCGTAAATTACTCAAAAGCTCATACCAACTCTGATTTCTTGCTGACGAAACAGCACAGCCTTGAGCACGTAGCTGTTCAATGAATATCTTTTTTTGAGCAGATTGAGGTTGATTCTCTAGCCCCTCAAACGCAAAGAACTTCGTCCCTCTCCCTGCGCGCTCAATTAAGCTGCTCTTTCCCACCCGCCGCCTGCCGAAAACGACCGAAATGCTTGCCCTCGACGTCGCAAAGGCGCTAGATAGCGATTCTAACTCAGTTTTTCTGCCAATAAACATAGATATTCCGCTTAAGTGCTTTCTATACATCCATTTAAGCGAAATATCTATCAAAAAACAAGCAATATTCCGCTTAAGAAGGCATTATCCTCAAAAAATCATTTGCCCGCCACGAGTCGTCATGGTGGCTTATATTTGCTATGAAGGGTCTGTGAGACGAGGTAAGGTTGGCAGGGTCTTGTTAATACCGAAAAGCACTCAATTCTCAGCATGGCCGCTATGACATATCGAGATCTCTCTGCCTATTTTGTAACTGGCGAATTTTGCTGGCAGTTTGTCCAGCGGAAAGTAGCCCGCGCGAATCGAAAAAACAGCGCTCTACATCCAGGGGTTTCCCCTGACTTAGCCAAGCCTATGTAATTACGGCTGAAATATTTTATCTGGCGTGAATTCTCCAATCAGTGTACACCCCTATCTGTATTAATAGGTTTAGGGGGGAAGAATAATGTACGCCATTTCACAAAATCAAACAGTACGCATAGCAAACATCACTAATGCTGACGATCGAGAGTACTACAGCGATATTCTTGTGCGGCATCACTATCTTGAGAGCTCTCCGAGCGATTTCTCCACCCCAACTTTGCGCGATTCACTTTGCGCGATTCTGGAACAGGGCGAGTTACGGAAATTATCGCCAGAGAGAATAGTAGCACTCATGTGTATGGGCTAGATCTCGCTCATGAGTTATTAGAAGTAGCGCTTGAGGGCCATGTCTATTCCTGTAGAGCTAGAGGCGAGCGCAAAAAGCGCGAGGCGAAATGCCAAGTGTCAAATATCGAGCCGCTGCCAGAGAGATCGCAGAAGCCATCTTTATCCTGGGCTGCATGCATTAAGCGGATCTATGAGATAGATCCGCTGGAGTGTCCAAAGTGTAAAAGCCAGATGAGAATAGTAGCGTTTGTGCAGGACCTACAAGATATCAAGAAGATCATGCGCTCCCTCGGCTTACCTGATTCAACAGTTCTTCCGCCGCTACCCAAAAGCAGCACCGCGGAGTTTGAGCAGTACTGCTTAGATGATTATCGGGCGAGCTATTCGGAGAGCGTCGCGGCAACGGGTTTAATCAACCACTACTAGAGCGGATCGCAAGCGAAACCGGGGCAATGCTCAATCCAACACCAGCAGATCTGCGTGCGTTAAAGCGCGACCGCACCCAACGTGAATCGCTGAGCTTCTGGTTAGCAGTGCTGGCGGCAGCGGCGTTACTTATTAATGTATTGTAGCGAGAGGGGGTTGTTAGGATGGGAAGGCGTTAGGGATTGTGAAAGCGATAGCAGTTTGCAAGATTATTCACTCAACTTAACTAACTATGATCCTCAGCCTACTCTCAATCGCCCTCGGTTTACTCCTCCTTGTTGGTGGCGGCGAACTATTACTACGCAGCGCTGTACGAATCGCGCATGGCCTAAAGCTTACTCCCGCCGTAATTGGACTAACAGTAGTAGCCGCCGCCACCTCTGTCCCTGAGCTAGCGGTGAGTGTTGGAGCGGCCTTTTCTGGCAAGGTGGATATCGCTGTAGGAAATGTCGTCGGTTCCAACATCGCTAATATTGCATTGATTCTTGGAGTCAGCGCCTTGGTTCGTCCACTGCGGGTCACTGGCAACATGATCCGATTGGAATATCCAGTAATGTGGCTGATCTCTTTTCTAATTGTAGTGCTTGTTCAGGATGGATCAGTATCACGA
>Ga0163148_10002745_pt1 | contig 20467 bp, 12 predicted proteins | sample OliLakLV19MP7P2_FD_148606 | JGI IMG/M metagenome (GOLD analysis project Ga0163148, IMG submission 148606) | Freshwater microbial mat bacterial communities from Lake Vanda, McMurdo Dry Valleys, Antarctica- Oligotrophic Lake LV.19.MP7.P2 | ecosystem: Environmental > Aquatic > Freshwater > Lake >...
GAGATGGACTTGTCATTTCAGACATCTTAGGAGATAAACCCCTGCTAATGCTTCTAGGAAAGCGTCTCTGCCCAGAGTGAGAGCCATCGGGTGTGTTGTCGCTGTTCCTTTCGTCATTTGACATCGTTTTGTTTGGTAAATGTTGTCTTTGTGACCATCGGCATTGCCAAAAATTTGTGTTCCGGTCCATTTACTGGTGTGCATGCTTTCTGTACTAGCTAGTGCCAATGATGCCATGCCAAACCATTGGCATTGCTGACTTTCAGCTCCAGTCCGCGTCTCTCAACAACTTTATAGCTGCTGCAGCGATGAAGACATCTCTCTTAACCTGGTCATCCTCCAATAGCTGATCTGTGAATTAGGTTTAACACAAGAGCACCAAAGCAAACTATCTTTTTAGCTTTTATCTGACTATGTTCAAATTTTTGGAATCCACGACTGAAATCACATGTGCCGCTCGAAAACGACACAAAACCTGTTGTTGTGTTGTACACTCTGGTGTTGTTGTTCACTTTCACTGACTATCCCTGTAAGCAATTGCACTTGGACGCACACAGGAATGATCGCGAAGAACTCGTACTTGACGTTTTCGCCGACGAAAAATACGTCATCTTGAATTTTTTCTTTCGGGCTCGATTGATTGGAGCCGAGCCAAAAATCGGGTCGGAAAATCGGGTCGGATCCGTAAGTAAAGACGAAGAAGAATGAGTGTGGACGATGGCATGTTGATGATGCCATGGAAAGAAACTGATTGTTTGGCACGCTTTTTAGTCCTCGAGCAGAAAATCAAAAACCTGTTTGGTGGGCGTTAGCTGGTTGATTCGTCTTGAGAACTGTTCTACACGCAACAGGGTACTACTTGTTTCTCCTATTTCGAAGATCTCGACTCGCAATCATGAATTTGCGTTCCCTCTTGAGTATTGCAGTGGTGGCGTCAGTTTTCCTTTCAGAGTTGAAGGCAACAAGGGGTTTTTCTCCTCGAATTTCCACTCCTACCAGGCTTTTGAGATACCCACAGAAAAATCTTGCTGATAGATCTCAGCGCTTGCAATACGCAAAAAGTACTCGATTGCATTTGTTGCCCTTCAAAAACAACAACAACAACGGCGAAAAACCCAATGGCAGTAGCAATGGGAATGGCGAAATTGATTTGACAAAGGTGTCTCCTCAAGTATATCCTCAGCGATGGGTACAACTAGCATACTTGTCGCTTTTGGCTTTACTGAGTGATTGGGTATGCTTCTCTCTGGCTGCGACTCCTTCGACGTTTGAAGATAGTTTTCAACATTCGGCAGCATCATTGATTGATATGTTTTTATTTATGAATGTCGCCAGTTGCTTTTTGGTGACGGATATCATCGCCAAGGTTGGCTTAAAGAAAGCTATTCAAGGAGCTGCCCTGCTCATGGCTCTCGGATGTTGGTTTCGATCGGGGTTAGGCTTTTTGTTGCCAATGCTCACTGCCCACGCAGCAGATTTGCCGGATACTATCGCGGATACCGTGGAAATCTTGACTGAAGCCGTGACCTCGGAAGGGTTGGTTCCGTACCCCTTACTCGTGATTGGAACTCTTATGGTGGGTGCCGCACAGCCCTTCTTCCAGTGCACACCACCCCTCTTGAGTGCCCTTTGGTTCGCCAGTGATGAACGTGCCACTAGCACAGCTGTGGCACTCAACTTCAATCAAATTGGAATTGCAACAGCATTTTTAGTGGGCGGGGCCATGGCGACGACTGCATCAGGAATGGAAGACTATTTTGGTTTGATTGCAGTTTTGTCGTCGATTCTAGCAATGGGTACCTTGATTCAATTTCAGGAGGAGCCACCGATTCCTCCCAGTGCATCTGAATTAGAAAAGAAGATCAAGGGAGAAGAGGAGCCTCCTTTTATTGAATCAGCGAAAAAGTTCTTCGCTACAAAAGGCTTCACAAGGGCTTTGGCGGCCTTTGTGTGTAGCATTTCTATCACCAACATTGTTGGGGCTTTCATTGATGAAGTCATGGAACGAGGAGGCGTCACTGAACAATTTCAGATTGGTTTGGCGGGCGCTGGTTTTGAACTAGCAATTTTGGTTGGAGGGATCTTAATTGGAGGATATGTTGATCGCACAAAGCAATACAAATCCGTCACTATGGCATGCTTAGCTGTTACTGCGGTTTTGTGTATTCCGCTGGGCCTGACGGATCACTATGTTGGGAACGAGCCAATCTTGCTGGTTATGAGCCTGTTAGGACTGGGTCTGGCTGCTGGGCCAGTGCAGCCTATTAATGCGGAACTTGCAGTGGATGTGACCTACCCAGGAGATGAAACAGCTGTGGAAAGCGTTCAGCAGATTGGAGGAAATCTGATATCGGCTTTGCTCGTCCCATTCGCTGAGCTAGCAACACGACAAGATTATCAGTTTTTTACGAAAAACAAAATTTTCGAGAGTGATATAAGAGGAGACTGTGTTTTGTTGGTGGTGATCGCAGCTGCCACCTTGGCGTACTACAGCGGCTTTGATGCCCCCTTGCTGAGAAGTGCAGCTGATGCAGGTGGAGGAGAAGAGCCAACTGCTACCGGCCCGTTGCAATCCATCAAAGCAGAAGCAAAGAATGTGGTGATGAAATAAAGAAGCCTGTCTACTTTTTCGCTACTAGAAAGTCGTTCACAATTCATTCATCAATCAACCACACGCCAAACTCATTCACAACTTACAGAATCATGCATTTCCTATTACAAAAAAAAGACGCTACCTTAAACTCACTCGACAAATTATAGTCAAAATAAGTGTGTCTACATTATATAGCATTGCATGTGTACTAAATTTTCTGTTGTTATAGATACTCACTACACATGATACACATTCAAAATTAATACAAGAAAAAAAAATAGTTGACTAGCAGAGGGATGCTCTGGATGCATTGCACAATACTAGGTGCTAGCAGCTACTAGCTAGACTTTGAAATACACAGAACAAAAGCAACTGATTCATTAAGCTGCAGGTGTTAACCTATGCAGTTATGTTTTTTGCTAGCGCCACTGAAATGATATTATTTGGAAACAAATGGCGCACAATTGCCAGATTGCGTCAAAAGAAATGACATGCTGAATCCTTCATATTCCCCTCAGCTGTCCTCTCTTACCTTGATCCTTCTTCTTCTGTGTTTTCCGGTTGATTGTTGGTTGGCTGGAATTCAGTTGAGTCCCCGGGGACTATGACATGGAATCCCAGGAATGAAATGGATGCCACCAATGCTTTCTGTTAGAGTTCCACTAGGACGACAGTCCATGATTCTGACTCCTGAACTGGGTGGGCATGGTGGGAAAAACAGTTGCAGGCAAATCAACAAAGAGTTGGATAACACAACTTGGAGTTAATGATGCGAATGCCGTGCTGTTGCTTTGCAATGTTGCCATGCCGTCATCAGCTTTAGGGATTCTTTGCTCTACTGAGTTTTTCTATAACAGACCAACAAACTGCAGTGATTACTGAAGAGAAACAAAATACAATTTGCACAGGTCCTTACCCAAAGCAACACAGTGCAGTGCAACAACAGTGATGAGGGAACAACGAATTATGTTCAAAATGTGAACTTTGTGACTTTGTTGTCACCACACCCTTTACTAGCACCCTCAGAGTTCAGCATCACTAGCTGGGGTTATTTTCACAGCTGAAGTTAGCTATATTTTGTAACCTAAATAGTGCATTTTTGAATTCATTGGTCACATACTAGCACTGTGGTCTGTTTGGACATCAGAAAACAAGCTCCATGCACATACAGCGCAAGTGAGCGTCTAGCCACGCGCCTGGCGAGCTCGTGATCATAGAAACTCCACTAACGTTCACTTTTTTTTTGAATCCATTGTAAGAAAACGAGAAAACGAGAAAACGACGACTCAGTTGAGTGATGACACTGATGGATTGTCATTCATTTATTGTACGGCATATGCATGCAACAGAAATTACTCAGAAGTCGAAACAATACCGTTTTAGCAAGCAAACACAACGAAGTAAAAATATTTGTCTGACTGAAGTAGCTGAAAAAGTCCAAGACAATGATGTCGTCCACTCCTCGGAAGACTCCGGGGAAACCGACAATGTCGCCGCCGCGTCGTCGGTCGATTAGGACGCCAAAGAAAACACCCCTGAAGACTCCATCAAACAACAATGAAGCTGGGGAAGAAGGAATCATTGGTAAGACGTTCACAAACATGAATCGAAAATTCGATGACGAATATATTTGAGTAGCGCACTCACAAACGCCTTGTACTCATTGTCTCCCTTATCACCAGTGGCTGTTCGAATGCGTCCTCTGAATCAAACCGAGGGTAGTCACAACCGAGTTTGGAAAGTCCTTCCCAAGTATAGTTCTGTCACACAGACTACTAGAACTGGACAGCCCTTACCGGAGAGAGTTTCTGGCCGAACTTTCTTTACATTTGACAAGACATTCAACGAGTCAGTTTCGACAACAGAAGTCTACGACTGTGTTGCCAAAGATATTGTCTCGTCTGTGGTTTCAGGGTTGAATGGTACTATCTTTGCGTATGGCCAAACCTCCAGTGGAAAGACGTACACTATGCAAGGTGCGGGAAGCATAAAGGAGGGTTCAGCCAGCGGTGGAGGAATTGTCCACATGGCAGCGAGCGATATTTTCAACAACATTAGTAAGGCCCAGGATAGAATCTTTCTAGTACGAGCCAGCTTCTTGGAAATCTACAATGAAGAAGTTCGGGACTTGCTCTCCAGCAACAGCCCGACATTACAAATAAGAGAAGACCCGCGTAGAGGGGTTTTTGTTCAATCGAAGGAGGAGATTGTCACTGACTTTGAGACGCTCTTGGGCATCTTGTTTCAGGGCGAAAGCAATCGAGCCTTCGCTTCTACTGCAATGAATGAACGATCATCCCGAAGTCACACTATCTTTAGAATTACTATCGAAAGCAGGAAAAAAAGTTCTGTGGATACGGAAGATGGAAGTGAAGAAAAGGACGAAGACGATGACGATGACGGAAAGGAAAACTTCGGATCCGAGAGCGACGGAGCTGTACTCATCTCTACCCTCAACCTGGTCGACTTGGCCGGATCCGAGAGTGTCCGTCACACTGGAGCCACTGGCGACCGCCAGAAAGAAGGTGGAATGATTAATACAAGGTACGATTGCGATTTGAGCCTGGATTTTTTCGTTCATCAACGCTTTCAAAGATGAAATTCTAATGGATAATTTTCTTGTGCGTGCACCAACATCAAACGCTCGGAACAAACCGAAATACGATAGTCTTTTGACTCTCTCAAGAGTCATTGTCGCTCTTGGGACTCCCAACCAAACGCACATTAATTTTCGTGACTCCAAGCTAACGCGTATTCTCCAACCATGTCTATCTGGAAATGCCCGCATGGCTGTCATTTGTTGTGCCACGCCTTCAGAGCTTTATCTTGAAGAGACAAGATCTACAATGATGTTTGCATCAAGAGCCAAGTTAGTCAAGACAAGAGCCCAAGTCAACGAAGTATTGGATGATCGTTCCCTGATCAGGCGCCTCCAACGAGAGCTAGCAGAGGCTCGTCGCCGTGGGCCGGGATCAGCACAAAATAAGCAATTGAAAGTTCTTGAGCAGAGAGCAGATGCAGCCGGAAATGCAGCTAAAGAGGCAGAAGAAAAGCTGTACCGCCTCAAAAAGTCCATCCTCAACAGTGGTGTCCTATTTGCACGAAAGACTACAGGAACTCTTGCAAAGACGCTTCCTGCTAATGCCCAGCTACTATGCATTCCATCAAAGAAGAAGCGCAGGTTCTCGGAGGGAGAATTGGAACTTGGTAGATCAGAAACAGCAGAAACAACACCCATACGAAGCACCGCCTCGAATATCACCATTCCTCACACGACACACAAAACGAATAATCTGGAGGGCACCAAAGCCATCTCTATGTCGTCAGAGCTTGAGCTTTTGCGACATGCACTAGCCGCAAAAAACTGTCTGATCAAATCACTGAACGAGGGTCTCGCAGAGTCTAGGGCGCTCCTTGAGTCGAAGGATTCTGAGATTGCTGCCGCGAATAACTCTATAAGGGAACACGAGCGGGTCAGAGAGGATGGCGAGCGAGAGCTGGCACAGGCAAAACAGCTTCAAGAGGAAGCACTGTGCAACTTGGATCAGAATATGAAGCGAACGCTGGAGGAAGAATCAAAATTATTGGCCACACGGGCGGAGCTCGAACAGACACAATCTCTATGCAAAATTTTGGAAGCCTCTATGACTGAAATGGAACGGGAGAAATTGTTGAAGCAAGAGCTTTACGATCGCGAAAAGGCTGAACTTACTACCGAAGTAGAGGTGATTCGTAACGACTATCAAGCTATGGTAACGCAAAACTCGGAGCTGCGTGTGCAACTTCAAGGGCTGCAGAAATCTTACGAGGAAGTAACTTTGCAGCATGCACAATCAGAGGCAGAACGTCGTCGGCTTCTGGAGCTATCATCGGAAAGCCAACAAGAACAGGAGGTATTGTTGAGCGAGTTGAAGAAGTGAATTCTTGCAGAAAGAGAAACAAGTCACTGAAGCAACCATGCGCGACAAATTAAAGTCAGCCGCAGATTCCAATAATTCTTTGTGCCTTGCGACAAGCGATCTGCAAACGAAACTAATTCTGGCCGAAGAGAGCTTACACAGTTTCCGAAATCAAGTCAGTGATTTGAACTTGGATTTAACGGAGGCGTCTCGGAAAGTTACTCATCTCGAGCATGCACTTGCTAGCAAAATTTCGGAGCACGAGTATTCGCTCGAAAGCTTTGGGAGCATAAAAGAAGAGCTTTTGAATGCTCAAAGCGTCACCCAATCTTTGCAATCATCACTTGAAATGAAAGAGTTGGACATTTCAGCTTTGGCTGGTGATCTTCAAAACGTACTTGATAGTGTAGAAAAGTATGATGGCTGTATCGACGTGCTGACGCACCGCGACGAAAATATCACAAAACAAACTGAAAAGGTGGAAAGCACACTCGCGACTATCAAGAATCAACAGGAAGTAAGCAAAGCGGGCGTCGAGGAATCCTTCAAGTTTGTCCAAAGTCTACAAGAGAAAATTGCGCAACTCGAATACCTTATTCAACATAGCGAGCATCGCGTTCGAGATATCACCCTTTCTGCTGCGAAGGAGAAAGTTATGCTCGAAAACAAACTCCGCGTCGCACTGGAAGAGCAGGAGTCTCTTTCGGCCTCGGTGACAGAGTGCCAGGGGTTAGTAACATCCCTTCGTCGGCAAGCTGAATCAAAGGAAGAAGAAACCAATGTCAAGCTTTCCGATCTAAACGGACTGCTGGATCAATACCAGGAAGAGACGAGTCAGCTTTCCCGCGAGCTTGACTCGACACAGCAAGAGCTAAAGAGCACAAAAGCCACCCTTCAGATCGCTGAGAGCCAGATTTGCAAATTAACAGAGGAAATCGAAACTTCTCAGGTATCCAGGAATACGATGACTGAATCGCTTGGAGAAGCCGCTTCAAAGATCGCTGATCTGGAAACACTACTGGAGAAAGCTACAGCGGAAAATGCGAAATCGAAGTCGAAGCTTGTGCTTGTGTTACAAGAGCTCTCGTCAGTCTGCAACGCGAAAAATGAAGCATTGGAAGCCGTCAAAGAGATGGAGGACAAGCAGGAGGGGCTCGAGGCACTTGTCACTGATCTGACTGTCAAGAAGGCCACACTCGAGTCTGAGAATGAATGTGTTGTTACAGAACTGACGCTCCTTGGTTCCAAGATCACCGAGCTAGAAGTCTCCCTGGACAACAACGAAAAGTCTCTTGTGAATGCCACAGAAAATGCCGCAACCTTGAAGGAGGACAAGCAGACCCTGGAAGAAAAGCTAGTATCCACAAACCAACAGCACGAGGAAGTGATTGCATTGTATGACAGCACCAGTAGACAATTACAAGACGCAACATCCCAAAGAGACGACTTCCATGCCAAGTTAGTCCAGCTAACGACTTTGAAGGAGGAAACAGATACTAAATTGGAGACAGCCACGACGGAAAAAGAAGTCCTAGAAACCGAACTAGAAAGCGCTGTCGCTGAGATAGAGGTCATGAGTGCTAGAATTGCCGAGCTCGAGGCATCCTCGGTGACAATCGGAGAAAAGCTAGCTTCCTCCAGTGACAAGCTATGTGCCTTCGAGTCCGAAAAGAAAAGCTTACAAGAGGAACGTGACCATCTTGCTACCAAGCTAGAAGCATCCGTGGCAGAGTACAACTCTAAGCTAACAGCATTAGAACAAGACCTCCTCAAGACGAATGACGAGAACTCGAACCTTGGCGCCACGATTCAAGAACTCGAGCAACAGCTCTCGTCTGCTCGTGAGTCTCATAAAGAGACGAATTCATTAATTGATGCTGTCCAGCACAAGCATTCCCATTTGGATGAAGATATAAGTGGTCTTGCTCACACCAACGCCTCGCTCGAGTCTCAAGCTGAACAAAGCCATAAACAGATCCAAAGCTTCAGTTCACAACTCAGCACGCTCCAAGAGTCCTTAAATCATGCCGCCCGATCCGTGGAAGACAAGTCCAAACTGGCTGATGCACTTCGCAGCGAGAAAAATGAACTAGAAACCCAAGTTAAGACTCTGATGAGAGACAAAGAAGATGCTGTTTCAGTGCGAGATAAGCTTTCTCAAGCTTTGAATACGTCGGAGACCAGAGTGCAGGAAGTAGAAAAGGAACTTCTTCAATTCAGAAATGCAAGTGACGAAAACCAGTCCTATACAAGTTCATTATTGGAAGAGATCTCCGCGATAACGCGATCTCGCGACGAGGCAGTGGAAGGGCTCAAGGAACTCGAGCGCACCCACACGAGCACATTGGCAAACCTAGACCGAGTCAAGAGCGAAAAGCCTGCTCTTGAAAAAGAAGCAGAGGATGCGAAGCACAAGATTGAAAATATGCGTACGACCATTTCTGATCTGACGGAGCAGCTTACAGCTGGGGAAAAGAAGATCGCAACCGCTACGGAACAAATTGATATTGCTCAATCCCAAAAGGCGGACCTCGAAGAACGTCTCCAGCTTGCCCTACAGCGCCACGACGAGGCTTTGACTCAAGCCACGAATACAGCTAAGTGTCTGGCAGAGGAAAAGTAGTCCATGATTGCAAGATTCGAACATGAGCTTCAAACGGAAAGAAGTGCCCGAGAAGAGGCGTTGTTGAATCTACATCAGGCTCGCGAAGAAATGGAACAAGCATGTATGACCCGCGACAAGGCGGAGGCTGCTATGCGCGAGACTGAGAAAAAGCAAGCAAGATTCGAGACCCTTCTGGACGAAATAGCCTGCAGCAAGGTAGCATTGGAGGCCGCTAACGGGAGTGCTGAGGCGCAAATACATCTGCTTGGTTCCAGAATCTGTGAGCTTGAACTATCCCTCGAGGCCAACGAGAAGTCTTTAGAGGAAAAGGAAGTGGGCATCACAAGTCTAACCACCGCAAAAGATCTTTTAGAAGCAAAGCTGGCGGCAACTGATAAAGTATTCATGGAACTTTCTGCGGCATCAGACGCCTTGACAAGAGAATTGCGCGAATCTGAAGTGCGGGCGACACGTTTGCAGGAAGAATTGATCCAGGTTGTAGCATCTAGGAACGAGACCGAGAATCTACTACTAGAATGCCAAAAAGACAACGAGATTTTGAAACAAGCGCAGAATGAGACCACGACAGTTCTACAATCATCTGACGAATTGAATGCACTGCTTTCCAATCTAGAGGCAGACAAAGAAACCCTTAGCAGCACAATCCGAAATCATCAAGCCACTATCGACAGCGCGAACGTTGAGGTGGATACTTTGACCAAGAGAGTTGAAGCCCTCGCAGCTGAGAAAAAGGACTTGATCGATCGGCTAGAACAAAATATGGAAGAGCTGAAAGACATGACTGTGGCTAGAGATACACACAAAGACAGCCTAAATAAGACAGAGTCCCAGATACTAATGCTGGAAGCAAAAGTTCTGCAGTTGGAAACAAGCACTGACAACCGCAGCAACGAATTGCTACAGGAGGCTCGAAACACAGCGCTTGCTTTGGAAGATGAGCTGGCAGAAAAGGAAAGACAACTCAACTTCGTTCACAACCGCCTTTCCCAATGCGAAGATGAGATCGAAATGCTCCGCGAGGACTCGCACACTTCATCTGCTGTCAACGAAGGCACCAACGATGAGCTTTTCGAAAAATACGAAAAACTGGAATCAGACTACAAGCAAGTGGTCGAGCTCCTGGAAAAGGAGCGGTCATCACGCGAAGAATCGGAAACAGAGCTCAAGCGAATCATGGGCGATGAGCAGCGCCTGCTAATCCAAGAAGCAGAAACAAGGATGGCAGCTCTTAAGTCCGGTAATAAAGACCTGGAACAGAAACTCACCGAGTCAGAAGCCGAAGCATATGCCGCCAGGGAGGCAAACGAGAAATACCGCGATCATTCGAAGCGAGCTGAGAAAGAAAGCAAGCGACTCGGGGACGAAATTGAAGCGCTCAAAGAGGAAATCGGCGAGCTGTCGCAAACTTTGAAGGTGTCCCAGACTCAAAGCAATGCGGAGATTACAAGGTTGGTGTCTAGTATCAATACCTGCAAAGCGGAGTTGTACGCGAGTAAGCAGACCATCTTAGACTTAACGGAGCGTATACGACTGTCCACTGCCACGGAAGAGAGTGCATCGCGAGAAGCAGGTGCCGCTCGCGAAAAAGTGGCGGAACTCGAAAGTCGCTTGGAAGCGACTGCAACGGAAAAAGATGCTCTGAATACAGAGCTGAAAAAGTTGAAGTCAAACATTGAGAACGAAGGAGTGTCATCTGGGGGTAATGACAATCCTGCTTTGAAATCGAAACTGAAAGAACTCAGTAAGGAGATAGAAGCTAGAGACCGACGCATTAAGAAACTTGAAGCCGTCAGATTGACCAATGAACAGGTGAAGAGTCTAAAGAAATTGAAAGTAAGTCCAAGTGTGCCTACAGAGAAGGGTTCTTGCTGCGTTTCCCCTTTGTTTCTTATTTGGTTTCCTTCTTGTTGTTTTCTTTAGGTCGAGCACGTTGACTTCCAAAAGAAAATCAAAAAGCAAGAAAAAGAACTCGCCAAGTTGCGAAGCGAGCAATCGGCTACTGGTGCTGCAAGAGGAACAAGCGACTCATCCAACCAAGGCCATGCTTCTGAATTGCAAAAGCTTCAATTCGACAAAGAAGCTCTGGAAAAGAAGTTGAGGAAATACGCGTCCCATTGCCAGGAGCTTTACGAGGAGAAAGAGAAGTTGATAGACACTATTTCCCATTCGTTTGAACAGAAGATCGATGATGAAAACCTTGCAAGCACAATCATTTCGATTTGCGACAAACATGCTTCATTGCAAGAAGAGTGCGAGGTGTTGAGCTCCCAATTAAAGAGTCACCAGAAATCTATTGCCCGCGTGAAAGAACTGGAATGCGTGGTTTCTACGCTGAGGCAAGAGACGGAAGATCTTCGCCAAAAAGTTTCCCAGACGAAGAGCGACGCGGATGGGGGCAGCAATAAAAAAGTCATGCTCTTGGAACAAGAGAATCTTAACTTATGTCTGGACATACAGAAGTTGAAACAACAGCTTCAGGTACGCCGCGCCCTTCTGCTTTATGTTTCCTTACAATGCGGCAGGTTTTGTTTCTGCACTCAGCTCACCTCTGCTTTTTGCTCGATGTTCTAGTCTTTCCGAAATGAGATGAAAAGTCTCCGCATGGCTGAATTTCAAGACTCTCCAGCTCCTAAACCAGCTCCTAAACCTGTTCAAGGTCCTCCCCCTCCCCTTCCTCTAGAGCCCCAACCACTGAGCCGAACAGATCGCAACATCGATAGACCAAAAAACAAGCCAAAAAGTTCTCCAGCTTCCCCCAAGAAAGAAAATTTCTCCACCGTTGTATGCGCGTCTTTGGACGGTTCTGAACGGTCCACTAAATCTAAAAAGCGAGCTGTGCAAACAGCAAGAGAGGAAAGCACACCAAAGCGATCCCGCAATGGTATGCTGTCCACGTTGAAATCCTTGGGATCAACGAAGAAGGCAAAAGCTAGTAGAGCCCCAGGCTTGGGAGAGCCTGGTGTAGCATCCACCGAAACTCCGGCGGAGTGCAAGCAGAGCTAGAGTGCTTCTCTTCACGCACAGAGTAGTGCAACCACCCACCATCGATATTCTTCCCTGGTATTATTTCACTGTAAAAGTTTTCATTGCATCCAGTGTGCCTTTACCCTAATCCGAAGTGCACATACAAACTGTGTGACAGGGCAGAAATAATTATTTTAATGGGCAACAATGTGTGTATATATGAAGAAAGACTATGTTATGTTGTTTTTAGTGCCTATAGATTTTTGACATTTTTTTCCTTCTTGTCTGAAGCTTTTCGCTGCTTGAAAAATTACTTTTCGTAGCCATCGCCTCAACGATGGTAAAATTTCTCTGTCAGGCGTTCTTAAAAAAATGTGATTCGCTACATAGTTCTATAGTCTACGCTGCATTGCCCTGCAATGATTTGGTTACTTTCGACCAGCGTTATTTTTTAAACTTGTGCGTCCCAAATAGCGTTCCTTACTTTTTGCGGGTGACAACAGCATGCGTCAACCGCATCAAAGCATCTCGTGACTCTGACTGTGGTAAGCGAAGCAGGGCATCCACCGCTTTCTGTTGGGCACGAGGTCAAACGATACTGTGAGGCAAGCCGAAAAAAATATGATAACAAAAGGTGAAGCAGAAAGTATACGTACCTGAGCATGGAATTTAGCTAATTCTTTGGCCTTATTCATTGCAGTGGGGCTTTTGTATAGTGCTTCCAGTGCTGTCTTCTTGTCGCCTTTCTCTTTGAATCGTCTCATTACCAAGGGGCGAAGCTTTGGATTTTCTTGCGCTGCATAAAGGATCGGGGCAGTACTTAATCCCAAGTCCATATCTGCAAGGGCAGGTTTTCCTAGGACTGAAGCCGCAGCAGTGAAGTCCAGAATGTCATCCTGGATCTGATAAGCGAGGCCAAGATGGAAACCGAATTCTTCACACGCAGTGGCTACAGTAGAGCCATAGGCATGTCCACCTAGCAGAGCTGTTGATCGGCATGCATAGCAAATCAACGATGCTGTTTTGTAGTACGATTTTCGAAGGTACGTTTCCATCTCCAGAAGCGTCTCGGGTGCGCTCTTCAGCTGCATAATTTCACCAGCAACAAGTGATTCCAACGCAGTTGCCATAATTTGCACGACTGCTGTATTCTCTAGTCTTGCAAGAAGAACAGAAGCCCTGGCTAGAAGGTAGTCGCCAGCCAAAACAGCAACTTTGTTAGAGTAAAGCTTGTGAACAGCTTCGCCACCTCGGCGGGTATCGGCCTCGTCAAGTACATCATCATGGATCAAGGACGCGACGTGAATCATCTCTACAATTTGTCCAAGTTGGGCTTGTTTCCGCCACACGTCAGATCCGTTGTGATTCTCAGGTGTTACCACTCCCCCCTCGAGTGCAATTTTCGATGCGCCACTCCATTGCCACCCAGCAACACCACCAGTTTTCTCGAAATCGGCGGCGTCCTTGTCTGCTAGAAAATCGGTAGTAAATGTTTTCCCATCCTCTTGGAAGATTTCCTCAGGTCGCGCAGCAGCAACAGCCTTGGCTACTAACTGTACAATGGTGGGACGGAAACGCTTTCCATGTCGCTTCTCAAAAAAGTGCTTGGCTGCCATGGACAAAACTGGCTGGTCTGAGGAAACCAGTTCAGAGATGGAGTCAGCAAAAGGCTTGAGCTCTTTCTCCACCATTTTGAATGGATCAGGTAGTGTTTCTATCTTTTTATCTCCTCCCAGTCCATTGTAGTCTGCCAATTGTTCACCTTCCAAAGTGTCCACCGTTCCTTTCTTGAGGACACTTCCATTACGTAGAGCATTTCCACTGATCATAGGTGGAACTGCGCCTCCTTCTTCCTCTGTCAACATTTGAAACAACTCATAACTAGGTGCCAACTTCATGGTTGTGGTGGAATGGCTCAAAGCCTCGGCTTCTTCCGAGACTACAACAGGCTTGGAGCGACTGCTAGACGCTTTTTTGATGTCCATTTTCAAGTCCGTTGCCGTCATGGACATTCGGTGCTGAGGTGCATCTCGTGGCACCTGAACAGGGAGGACGTCGGTAGCCCGCCATTGTTGGTTCCTTACAGAAGCAGTAGAAAAAGCGTCTGTCTGTAGGGCCAAGATTGCCGCAGCAAAGGCAAAACGACCTCCTTGCGAGAGAATATTTCTTCTTTTATAATTGTTGGACTGTGCCATTGTGTTGTGTGTAATTTCAAATAAAAAAGACTGACGTAGTAGGAAGTAGCAAGTAGGTAGCGGTCGTATTTGTTCTGCAAAAACAAAAGCAAAGAGAGTGTCAGCTGACCATACTATTGCTAGAGACCGCCCTCACTGCAGCCAATCAGTAACAATGTCCATTGCAAAGTGCATTCTCTTTCCTATACTCTAGACCAAAACGCATGCAAAATTCAAAACATACCTCCGAGAAAAAAATAATGCTATGGTGTCTTTTGATAAAACTAAGGTATCTTGTCGCTCGCGTGTTCGGTGAATCGATCAACGCCGGTATCCCACTGTTTATTGTGGCTGACTACCTGCAGGTCGTAGAGAAAATTGTTCTATCTCTCTATGCTGGCAGGCAAGGCAAACGTCGTCTCCTTCGTTTTGTTGATCGATCACCAGAGTGGCGTGATGAGGGAGGGATGCGTCGATCGATCGGACGTGGTTTATTTGTCCCCTTCTCGGGCAACAGCTGGCTGAGTGAGTCACAAACTGACCCAACATCGCAAATCTGATTTGGGTTGCTATGACGTCATAAAGTCTTCGTACGAGGCAATCATCAAAATAGAAAAATGCACATTTGATCCTTCACCTTTCATAAATCCCGGACGACCCACTGGAGTTGAACAGAAAATTCAACCAAAACTACTGTACCCAAAGGATCAAATCAAGGGGTGATAGTCAGAACTGCTAGCTAGCTAGTACAAGCATCTTTATATTGAATAACAATGAATCAAGCCATAAAGGTAACAACACTCTACCAGGTGCAATGAGGCATCACTCAGGAACTGTTAGCAGGTGCCGGAAGCCCACGAAACGAAATCGAATGCAGCTTAACGGTTCCGAACACCAATCGCAAGCTCTCCCACATGATGCACTGACCCACAATGTTTCTCACTGAGATGATGACCAGTCCCACACAACAGCTCAACCATTGAAATGTTACACAATCCTGAGCCAACAGCATGCTGCTCAACAAGCCATGTGATCATTGGGATGACCGATGCACATGTCAATAACAATCAACATCCATCAATGGAAAGTGGTGAGTCAACAACAATGAGTCCCCTGATGGGGTGGCATTGTTGATGGTAGAGTCCATGGAGATTGGGCAATGCTCTAGGTGAGAGAGCAACATTTGTTTGAAGGAGTTGCGCTGACGAAACCTTGCAAACAGTGGTGCAGTGAGGATGTCCTTGTGGCACCAATCTGCATCTCGCATAGAGTCCGAACTGAAGATCTGAATCCACATATGGATCCACATCTCCGAAGGAGTGTGTTGGAAGTGCAGTTAGCATTCCATAAGGAGCAGGTGTGCACCTGTGGGCACCTTGAAGTAGATTAGTCAATACCATAGAAGAGTCTAGAAGATTCAACAACACCATTGCTAACAGCACTGCAGCAGTGCTCATAATTTCTAGTAAACTGATCTTTTGCTACAACAGAATAGATCTCTTTATCCAACAGATATGAAATGCAATGAAAAGTAGACCCTGAATTTTGCTCACAAGCAAAAGAGTCTTAGGTGGGAAATAAGGGCATGCTTTTGATGACCCCTACACAACTTTTAATTGGCGTTTTCGAGCCCATTCTGAACAAAACCAAGTGAAACCATGCCTTCCGCTACTTGCACTAGGCTGTCAATCTCGTAAAAGCATGGCATCAAACATCGTGTGGGCACTTTGAACGCAATCGACCTAATTAAGCAAGAAAGAAAGCAGGTATTGCAATGGTAACCGTAGAAAGAATAAAATATTATATAAACTGTTTTTGCTCTACTTCTTCTTCAGGACGGTGCAACAATGCACGCCACGTTTGTTGGATCGATGCCAAAAGAGGCACAAATAGATCCACCAGTGGAAATCGTTTACTTTTCTCATGATTGCTTTGCATGGAAAGGGCATCCAGATATGTATTTAGGCGGTCTCGGACATGGTTTCACTTTCTGTGATGGTTTCAACCGTCGAAGGGCTTTCACGTTCCTCAGAACGTGCACCCTTAGCGGTCTTTCTACTCGAGCCAGTGGCTGGCGACAACCCGGGAGCCACCTTTTTCAATGAGGACGAGTGGTGAGGCGACTGCTTGTAATGAGATGGCACGTGGCCATGAGACGGCGAATAGCCATAGCCGTAATTCATGGCAAAGTTAGCTTGCGGCGACATCATAAACTGTGTAGCTGGCGAGGGTGGCCCGTACTGAAGATTCAACATATCAAAGGCATTGGTGAGCAACTCGCACAGGCAAAACATCAGCAGCCAAACACAAACTCGTCGTATGCTTACATTGCTAACTGGGCCATATCCGTAATATTGAGATTGCCTCAAGAGTAAGGGCTGTGCATTACCCGCAGCATCTGCACCCTCTTCCGGCGAGATGAAACCTCCTTGTTCATGATGATCTCCTTGTGCATGGTGATCTTCCTTTGTATGCGTCTGAGGAGTTGATAAACCCATTGCGATCGTAGCATCCAGATGCCCCCAGTAGGGAGAACGAGGGGTCTTGCTCCCGTCAAATTTGAAAGGAGTCTGCTGGCCCATGGTGGGAGCATTCTCTTGGTCATTTTCCTGTTTGACGTGTTCCTGATGGGCCGAAGGAGAGTTCTGGGGAGACTTAGGTGTTGGGGGTTCTCCTCCGTAGTAGCCTCCCATTTCCTCTTGATGCATTGCATAGGCCATACTTGGGTCAACAGGTGGGTGACCGAAAAAGCCCAGGCCAGCATGGTCGAAATGATAAGGAGAGTGCATTCCGTACATGGCACCATCTCCGGCAGCATAGTTTGGATCATAACCCCCGGGGGCGTGCGAGTGCTGCATAGCATGTGGGTGATGGTAACCTGGAGGACAGAACTGTCCGTTGGGAAGCGGTGCTCCATGATACATGCCATACTCAGGGTACTCTCCAGACAGAGAAGAATGGACACTGGCATCATCGGGGTAGGAGTGCTGATGCTGATAATGTTGCCAACCTTGGTTCCACCACCCCTGGTAGGGGTAGGGAGGGTACCCTAAGCGAGGCCGCCGAAGACCATTTCCTCGACCACCCACGTGGTTGGGGACCTGTAGCATAAACAAAGGAGGTTGAAAACAAAAGAAGTACCGTGTTAGGATGAAATAGGAATGATAAAATAGAAAAACCGGGAATGGTTCTATCAACATACCGCCTGCATATGTGGAGGAACTGACTCCATTGAGTAGGGAAGGTTGGCCGTGTTTCTAACCTGCCCGGTCGACTGACTATGGTGATCCCTAGGAGTTCGACTTCCATTCTTGTGGCTGCCAGTTTCCGAACTCATTTCCATCTGTGAGCGGGCAGCTGCCATAGCACGAAGGTACTGCTCATCGATTTGACTTCGAAGCAAGGGACTATCAACATCGCCGTGCTCGTCCAAAGGTCGAAGATGAAGCTTTCCGATAAGTAGCCTTAGATTAGCTTCCGATTCCGGGCCTGTATCTGTCCACCCTGAGAAATGAGTAAGGCAACTCATCCATTCCTCCGAATCAAACATGGACACCGAAGCTAAATGATCGGAGACAGCGCAAACTTCTTCCCTGAGAAACGCTGCTACTGGCGACACTGCCATCTTGACATCGACTCCATTCCTCTTGAGCTTTTTGATGCATTTCGCCAGGAACTTATGATAGTGGATCAATGGCCAAAGGTATCTATGGGGAATTGAAGCAAAAGAAAACGACGTTAGCAAAACAACTTCCATGACAATGGATTTTATCCACCAAACCCACACTTCCTCATGGAAGGACATACCTCCAGCGCTTGTTATGACTCTTGGGTTCGATCCAAGGATTCTTTCCACTCTTGGCTTCCCACCAACTTCGCGAAGGCTTCCACAATTGCGTTCGACTGCCACTGGACAAGGACGTCAATGGGTTTTCGTATTCTCGTTCCCCCATGGCTTGCGAAAAGGTTGGAGGACAAGCTTGAATAGGACGGCATTCATCGTCTCCTCTCGCTTCAATGGCCGACAGCAACCACTTTTCTTCGTCGATCATGGCCACCTGCAACATGTCCGAGTCCACCATCACCAGTCCGTTGCTGTTAGGATCGGTGCCATTAATAGTGGCAGTGAGGGCAGGCCCGTTCACCGCCTCAACAAGTGGGCTGGATTGCTCCGTCAACGCAGCATCTTCACCATTGTTAGCACGAACAATCAAACCAGAATCATCATTGGCAGCCATAGCAGTTGCTTCTTTGTTAATGTCATGAATGACAGCAAAGAACGAGACGCGGTTGACCAGTGCTTGTGACAAATCTCTCTTCAGATCCGTGTGCAAGGAGAAGAGCGGAATAGTCGTCGTCATGGATGGCACTGAGCCATTTTCAGTTCCACTGTCTGGCACGTCCGCAGAAGTAGCTGCAGGCTGCGGCTGCTGCCTTAAGCCATCCGTCGTAATGGGTACTTGAGTAGCCGTACTGGTGGACTCTTTGGCAACTGTTGCCGCCTGCTTTGTGGAGGTAGGATCCGCAGCCGAAGCACTTTGGACCGCATGAAGATCGGCCACACCCGTGGGAGAAATAAGATTGGTAGAAACCACACGTTGCTGCTTGGAGGATGAATTAGCAATGATCTGGGCGGTACCGTTGTCCAGCGTTGTCTGATGATGATCAGTTTGTTTCATCATCACGGGATCCGCAGTTGGATTGGTGGAGCCAGGAGTAGCAGCGGTATTGTTCGGGTCATCGTTGCTGTCGTCCAATGGTGTGGAAACGTACAGGTTTTCAAAGGCTTCGGACAAGTTGCGGCGGGGAATATGAGCAGGATCTGCTGCTGCAGCAGCAGGAGCGGCAGCGCTTGCCATGGTGGGTAACGCGTCCATGATGACTTGGTGGAAGTAGGAAATGAACCACAAAGAGAAGCTGGAGGAGGAAGAACCGATGCCGATGATGGGAAGTTCAATTTAATTAGGAGGAAGCCGCAACAACAATAACCAAGAGGATGCTTTTGTTGGCAGCCTGAATTATTATTATTGTGAGGATGTGTGTAGCAAAAAGTCAAAATAGACGGTTTTGCTCCTTGACTATCGCAACTGAAAAAGTGTGGAGAGTAAACACGTAGCGTGTGACACTCCTACTTTTAGTCTTTCAATTATCTACTTAGACAACCGCTTGGAGGGCAATCACGTGACAATTCTTCTGTTGACACCAGCAACTATCTGTCCAAGTAACGTTAGCGTGGACAGGAACAACGAGCAGACAAAGGCACTCCGTCTATTGATGTTGTTCTTTCGCTGTTGCTTTTTAAAAGAAGATAGAGGTAGATGGTGGTGTCTAACGATTTGGCAGGTCTGAAAAATGGTAACAGTTACTGCTGGGTTGCCTCGTGTTAACAATCACCTAATGAATCGCGGTATGGTTTGGATAATAATTCTATCAAGAACCTCAACGACATTCGTACAGTAATAACGAGTGAGGAAAGCACGATCGAGGCATACGAGCATTGTTGGACTAGTCAATGCGCGCAAGGCTCGCCAGGTTGATCGGCATTTTTTTAACTACTGTTTTTACATAGTCAATCTGGTTGGCGTGACACTAACATGAATTGCATGCGCCCACAAGACACGATGGTGTGGGATACACATACGCGATACATGCGTAACGGCCACCACACACGAATGTTTCGTTGGTATACAGATAATACAGTAGCTACCGCACCTAAAGTTGACTTCAGAGTATTGTATCGTAGCATGTGAAACTGATATAGCACATGATCAATGCTCGGGAAATAACCATAGGTAAGCATGACAAATCCTGACGGCGATGAGTAGCTAGGAGAGGAAAAATTGACAATTGTATGTGGGGGATGGGACTAAAATTGTTCTGAGTTTTCAAGTGAAGCTTTTGACGCCTCTGATCATATGCCATTAATCGGAGTGCTACTTACGTACCACATAGTTCAGCATTTTAGGTAGTCTTAAAGTCTGGTAATTGGAGTTTCAGTCTTTACAACTAGCTAGCTACTAGCTAGCTAACAGATCAGAGATTTTGAGATTTCTGTTCTCGGAACCAGGAAAGTTCGAGCGGAAGTCTCCCCTGGCTCGCTTTTTCAAACCACATGGAAGTTCTAGGTGTCAAATAAACTATTGCACGAATGGGGAACTGGTAGTTTACCTGACCTACGTACGGGGAGCTAGAGTATCACACAATATATGTT
>Ga0163148_10002757_pt1 | contig 20383 bp, 14 predicted proteins | sample OliLakLV19MP7P2_FD_148606 | JGI IMG/M metagenome (GOLD analysis project Ga0163148, IMG submission 148606) | Freshwater microbial mat bacterial communities from Lake Vanda, McMurdo Dry Valleys, Antarctica- Oligotrophic Lake LV.19.MP7.P2 | ecosystem: Environmental > Aquatic > Freshwater > Lake >...
GCGGATGCCCTGCACAATCCACCGCCAAGAAACCCGAACCAGCCATAAACAGCGCACTTTCCCACCTCATCAAGCAAAGGCCCTTTTTACGTGCCCAAGCAAAAGAACCAAACTCCCGGCGGAAGGGTAGTCGCTCGAGCCGCCGGGCGGGGACTGAGAAAAGTCAACGTGGCCAAGCTGTTGGGCAGCACTTGCCGACTGCCCTGAGAGCCAACCCGATGCCAAACAAAAGTGGGCCCGCGCCAAAAGCGGAGACTGATCAAAAGACCCCTATTATTGGCACTAACGTGGGCGTGGTCGAAGGCTGCGCGTTTAGCGCAACTTTTCGTCCACGCATAGTTAGTGCCATATTAATTCGAGGGCATCAGGGCATTTTACCTGTCCATTTTTATGATTTTGCCCGCTTTAATAAGCTCCTTGTTACTAATTACTTCCCAAAAATAAATCCCGCTATTCAAATCATTAGCCACTATTTCATTGATTCCATAGGTTATCTGTCCTGCGCGAACCAAAAGCCCTGTCATATCGTACAACCGAAACATGGGGTTGGGCAGATATGTACTTAACGATACGGAAAACCATTCATAGAATGGATTGGGCGATACCGTGATCTGGTTTTGCAACACAGGATTGTCGGTTGCCGAGACGCCTAAATAAAGCGTTTTGCAGTGTGTGTTCGAACCGTTCACATTGCTTACCGTGAGGCACACCTGGTAAATTCCGGCACTGTCGAAGTTGTGATATGGGTGCCTTTCTGCACTAATGTCTCCATCTCCAAAATCCCAGACCCAAGTATCTGGCTCATAGTAGGAAAGGTCTCGAAACTCTACGGCAAGTGGGTCGAGAGTATCCTGTTCATACCGCCACCAAGAAACAGGGTCGTTGTCGATGCCCAGCGTGTCGCAGGCAGAACCGTCAACAGGGCCGAGGCGGTAGTTGGCGAAAGTGGGGAGGCTGCTCGAATTGTAACAATGAAGCCTGATGCCATGCTGCTCGAAGGCACGGTCTGCGCCTGCTTCATCGGGCTTGTGAATGACGTGGAGAGTGCGAGATCCGCTTGTGGTGTAGATATATATTTTATCATCAGGCGCAAGATAGCCCATCATAAAAGCAGTAGGAAACGGATCATTAAATGGCTCATATTCATCTATTAATTCCTTACTGGATCCGATATTAGTGGCCCAAAGATCAAATTTGTACAAGAGCCGAATGGAAGGCGCATACAACCAGCGTGAATTCGGTGAAATAATACTACCCATGAGGGTATTTGTATGGTCGTTAAAAATTATTTGGTGATGATTGCTAAATTCCCCACGGCATCGGTCAAAGTCATAAATTTCTATAGACTGTCCAGCATTAATAGAAGCTCCATAACCACCTGAAATAATGTATTTAGTGCCATCTGGAGAAAATGAGGCTTGACCAAAACTGTCTTCTCTAATTAAGCCAACTGCCTGAGCCCTTACCAAATGTACCCCTTTCGGATTTATCAGAATGGAGTAAAACACATTGGTGTGGCTTTTACCTACAGCTAACCACCAATCACGGCCATTGGCGTGTCTGCATAAGGCTAACTTGCCATACTCAAGAGTATCAATCAGGAGCGGCACTTTCCGTTCTATAACTTTTCCTAATCCATTATTATAAGTCATATCAATAACGGAATAATAAAGTCCCAAACAAGAGCTTGTCCAACCAGGGATATCTACATATCCCTCTTCTTCATGAAAAAGAATATATTGATTTGAATGGCCTGGATAGGGAATAATTATGGCCCCTTGCGGAAGGTCATAGCCAGTTTCTATGTAAGCATTAAGGGTATCTCCATTCTCCATGATTTGGCGGGAGATATCTTCAAGATAAACGCCGTTGAAATAAAAGAGCAGGTTTCCCGCGCTGTCGCTGATCGCTGCATCGGTGTCGTTGAACCACATATCTATCAATTGATTGTCGCTGATTTGGAGGTTTCCTTCCTCAAATCTCAAGATATTGATTCCCCCTTCCGGATTGTTGGGAGAATAGTGGCCACCCTGATATCCAAAAAGTATGGTGTTTTCATAGCCTTGCGCAACTATCGGACTTGGGACAGCAATGGCTGCCAAGAAAATAATCAAGTTCTTCATAAACCCCAAAATAAAGATCGGGCTGGCGGTATGCACCGCCAGCCCGAAATGAAATTAAACTTATGGTATGATGACCAATTTTACCACGTTTGCCAATTCCTCGCCGACGTAAATACGGCAGATGTACAAGCCCGGGGCAAAAGCATGGCTCAGCACCTGGCCATTCTGAATTGAGGCATCGCGCACGATATTTCCATTGGGGGCTACCACCTGTACCCGAAGCATCGCATTGGCGGCTGCGCCCTCAACTTGCACCGAGAACTGGTCTTGCGCAGGGTTGGGGACTATGCTGGCCTTGTACCTTGTCGCTGTTTGTTCCGCATTGCGGCTGTCCGCTTCTGGTCTTTGTTGACCGGCGCAGAGCAGATCGTCGCTAATAAGAAGAGGAGCCACCAGCACAGCGTACAATGCCCGCGCCTGCAGCACAGCATCCCCACCCATGAGAAAACACTGGTTTGCAACAGCTATAAGGTCATTACGTTGTGCCTGCGTTGTAACGAAATTATCGACAGCCACAGTCTCTAAATAAATTCTGCTCAGGGTTTTTCGGTTGTTCACCCGTATATCCCCAGAGGGTACACTATTGTTCAAGGTGGTGATCGCCGGCACTAAGCCCTGTTGGGTCATGCGCACATTGTCCATCAGCAATTGCCATTGTTGCGTGGGCTGCTCCAAAGCAGCAAAATAACCGATTTTTTGATTTTGCAACAGCATGGTGTCAGTAAAAGTAACAGCATAAGCATAAAGGCTGTCAATGCGGTTGATGTTGTCGGACAAGTTGCTGATGGTGCTTTGGTAAGCATCTAACAGTGCCTGTATTGTAGGCGATGGCTTCCACATATCTTCTATACGCCACTCTACTTGGTCAAACTTGCCAATCGTTCCACTGGTAGAGTTGGTATAAAACTGTGCAAGATTAGGAGCATTGTTCGTTAATACTATTCCGCGTCGAATATTGCGGTAAAGATTGCGCTCGGCTTCAAACTGTGACATAGCGGAGTATGTGCCGCTTCCACCATAGGTGCCACTCGCTACCAAATACTCATCAGAATTGGGGTAACGAGGAGGCTCTGGGGTGCCAGGTGGTGGTGGGAGCGAGGGGCATCCAGTAAGTTCGCAAGCGTCTGTAGAGGTCATGCCACTCAGATCTGGCCTAAACCATAGTCCCGGTAGGGCGGGGGAGTTTACATCCAACGGCCAATAATCGCTTCCAAAACGAGGAAGTTCAATATAAAATTCTGATTTCTGGATGTCATCTTGTACTCCTCCATGCACTGCACTTGCAAATCCATAGCTTCCTGTCCAAGTATTTCCACCAAGTATTTGGTCTCCAATTCTCGCGCCGTTGAAACAAATCAAGCCCATATTGTGGTCTCGGATTTCATTGTGTCGGAGAAAACTTGGGTTACACTCTCCATGGAATTGCATTCCAGAAAACATATCGTCGCTAATGTTGCAACACAAAGTACAATTATCGGAATTTTGTAGCCTAAAGCCTGCTTTATCTGCCGTTCCAGACCCATATACTTGGTTTCCCCTAAGGTAGTTAAAGTCTGAGCCACTCAACGAGAGGCCTTGCCCGGTGCCTGCATTTCCAGCTGGTGTCAGGTAATCTACTCGGTTATCCTGTACCCTCCAGTTTCCAGAAAAATTGAGCCATATCCCAATGTCATTGATGGTTTTTAGGTTGAACTGGTTATTGGCAATGCGCTTGATCACGGTTGAAGCGGCAGGGCCTGCGTTTATCGTTACGCCTACCGGGTCGGTAATAGCACTTGGGATAGATTCAATCGGGTCGTTCCTGTCAATGAACACTGTTGTGGTCGTAGTCGGGCTTCCAACATAAATTCCTCTTCCACGGAAAAAGATGTCGTTGTCATATATATTGATAACCTGGCCCTGCCCGGGCTTGTTCCACAAGCCCACATCTACGTTTTGAATGAGGTTGTTTTTGAACTCCAGTGCCGTCCCTTCGGTATGCACCGCTCGAGGCGCATTGTCAAAAGTGCTGTTTTTTACAACCAAACTTTCACCGCCCTTTGCGAAAATCCCGACACCCTGAGAATTGTTAAAATTGGGGTTGCCCTCTTGATAAGCCAAGACACCTTGAGTGTTGAGAAATTTGGCATGGTAAACCCTCAAACTGGAGCGGTTTGACAATATCCCGTTGCGCAAGCCATCAAACTCATTGACCGACCCTGGATTGCTCTCTGTCCCCACGAAAAAACTGGTGGAATTCAAATACAGGCCGGCATAAGGGTCGTTTGCATCCCAATTGGCAATATCGTTGGAAAATTGTGGCAAAAGGCCGGAAGTTGCCCAAAACTTGTTCTGCGCGAACGGGAAGGGCAAAGATATTTTGCCACCGTTTGCCCGGACACTCACATGGTTTCGGTCGAAGGTGTTCCCATTTGCAGAAAGCTTGGAAATAAAGCCCAAATCCCCCTTGACATCAAATGCAAACTCCCCATCTTGCACAACATTAAAGTTGGCTACCAGTGTGCCACCTGGCTGCACCTCAATGCTTCGCCACATCTGTTCACAACCGTGGATGCCACGCTCCGTCCCTGAGCCGCTGTTGATAAAACTGAGCCTTAGTTTCGACCCTGCCGCCACGATGATTCGAGCCCCGGGCTGCATTCTAACCTGACCACCGAGGATGGCGAGGTCGTAATTGTTGTCAATGATCAGGTTGCCCTTTATTGCAAGGCAACCGTTGTACAAGGTATTGGGCGAGAAAATGCTGCTAACGGTGTGGTTGGGAATCTCTGTATCCGAAATGGACATCAAAGTCACGGGGTCGTTGGGATTATGTGATGGGGTGCCCGCATTAATATTGAGTGCGTTTGTTCCTGTGCATGGGCAGGCGAAAACACAGCTTATAAAAACTGCTATGGTCTCTACATCTATATTGCCGCATACGTCGGTGACCGTATGGGTCACTGTATAGACCCCATTCTCCAAATAGGTGTGTGTAGGGTTTGTTTCTGTGCTTGTACTCAAGTCTCCGAAATCCCACAAATGACCTTGAACAAGCCCTAGATCGCAAGGCGTAAAAGTGACTGAAGGGCAATTGTTACTGGTGCTGAAACAGGCATCCACATGGGATTTTGTTACTGTAACATCATCCAAATTCACCCATTTAACCCCTTGTACTTGGACAGTGATTATTAAATAATTGATGGGAACATTTGTCTGGTTCTTCCAGTCAAAAGAATAGTCAATTAAACCAGCGTTGTCTGGGCAACTGTTGCCAGTATGGATGATAAGGTTGTTTATTGGAATATTACCAATGCAAATCGGGTCAAAGATTTGAATGCCACAATCTGTTGGAACACAACCAAGGTTAATTCTGGAATCGTCAGGATGGCAGGGGCCAAATTGGCTTCCTTTGAATTCCAGTATGTTTGGGGTGTTGTTCGCAGATGCCCTAAATGAAATTGTAGCAACTGCGTTCGGCTCAATGGGTTCTTGCAGTTTCAAGGCCAATCCCTCACGGTTCGCCATTTGCACAAATTTATTTCCGCTGCTTTCCTCGCAAACATCAGGGCTGTTTTGGCTTGTACCTACATGAACCCAATAACCGCCCAATTCATACAAAATGGAAAACGAGGTTGAATAGAAGCTAGTAATTGCAGGGTCAAAATCTTCAAACCCATTTGCACAAGTTAAATTTTCACAAGGGTCTACTTGGTCACAAGTGATGCAAGGTCCTGCCAAAACTGTAAATACCGCATTGCTCATTTTGCAGTCACAGCCACTGACTGTATAGAAAATGCGGAAAAGCCCTTGTGCGTTGGGCGTGATTTCAAAGGAAGTGCCCGTATTAACTACTGAGTATTGACCGCCATTAAGTGAGAATTTGTAGAAGTCCGTTATTTCGAGGCCAGGACCATTGGTAAAATCATTACAAAGCAGTTCAGAGTGTGGTATCGTAATGGTAGTGCCAACACAGGTATAGTAGTCTTTCGTGCAGCATTCGTCAAACATGTCCACATTCTCTGACGGATGCGGGAACTCTATATTGGCAGAGACATAGCATCCGTTACATGAACTAGTTTGATAGCCCAATTCACAAAGGATTTCTATTTCGGGCTGGGTTAAATTTCGCCTTGGCACACCTGGCCCCAGCATGGTCTGCATGACATAGGGAATATTTTGCCCGTTGCAGGTAGTGTTCAAATGGCTGAGCATGTTTGCTAGATCGTTGTCAGTACCGGGAATGACCCCATTTCCCCCCGCCAATGGCGCAATTGCCCCATTACCAAAAATAAAGTCTAAGTTGCCTGCCGCCGAACAGTTATTGACAACAGCAGAAACTAAGGCGATTGGGTTAGCAAAAAGAGTGGTATTCAATTCCCAGCAATTTGATTGGCAATTGCTTGTAATGACTTGGTTTATGTCTAGGCTATTGCCGTTAGGGATATAGTTGCTGGTAGTGAAGATGTACTGGTCCCATGCGCTAAAGAAATTGCCTGGGCTGTTTGACATTCCGTCCAAGCCAATCAAAGAAGCAAACCCAAGAATATGCACTGCTTCGTGTAAAACAACGGAATACAAATCAATCTTGTTTCCAGGTGGGTTGACAGTCCAGTCGGTATGCCAAGGGAAGGGAGGGGCGGAATTTATGTCCAGTTTGCCATCAAAACCGCTAGTAACATCTGAGCCCCCGTTGATTTTCTCAAATACCCTGTTCGACGCTACTTGAGTACATGGGGCTTCTAATATTTCGTAAAAGGGAGAACCAGTGCCGAGTGTATTGCCAGATGAACTGGAGGTTACTTCTATCCTTATAAGGGATGGAATTGCTGCATCTCCACAAGCGGTAATATTGTTCCGAAGAAATATTAGGTTTGACAAATCTTCGAAAACCTTGCATACGGTTGGCTCCAAATCTGGAGGTAAGCCGGAATTTACCAATTCAAAATAGCCAGCGACACAGGAGTTGTTTTGGAATCCCGAACTATTATTATATTTTGAGTAAGAGTTCCCAAACCTGTCAAACAAAATAGAATCAAGGTTTGAGCTTGGAGCAGAATTAGGTGGCAAAGGGCCGCAAATCGGGAAAGTCTGTCCATAAATATTGGAAGCAGAACCTAAAAACGTGATTACAAATAAGAAAGAAAGATGCAGGTTTTTGCCCGCAAAGCCTGTGGCTTTTGTCAACATTGGAAATCGGTTCATGATGTAAATTTTTAAAAGGTGAAAAAATAGTTATCATAACAGGTGATAATTTTTATTTCTGACCGTGATACAAAATTATATTTTGTGTTATTTTTATATTTTATATTGGCACTAACGTTTGGATGTACGAATGTGCCGCCTTGCGTGGGTTTTGAGCGTTGGCAGTTCGGCGGCATAGACGTACATCCTTTGTTCTGCGTTATTTTTTTACTTTACCAAACAGGATTTCATAACTTTCAAAATCCAAATATTCTCCCGTTAGGTAACGGCGTAAATCATCTTCTGTTAAATTATGTTTGCCCGCTTTTATGAGTAAATAGTCGTGCAGTCGCAAAAATAATTCCTTTCTGAATTTTGCTACTAAATCATCATTTCTCTCCATAAACATTTCATATTGGTCTTCACCAATTGCCTTTTCTGAAAATTTACTTGTGGCAACTCTTCGCAAAGCAAAGAGGTCGCTTATTGATGGTACAATCCTTTCGTCAATTAATTTTTTTGGGTCGTCAGAAATTATTGGCATCGTGAACTTCTGCTCATCAGATGGTATTGTTTCTTCTATTTTAGGAATTCTTGCTGCAATACTATTTAAAACAGCATCAAAATTAGCCTCAACTTGCCATTTTGAAAGCAATTTATATGCAAAGTAAAACATTGATGCCCATGCTGTGAGGACAGCAAGAAAAAATAAAAGGAAATTACTCCATGTCTTTTTTTGAACTTCTGTTTGTGTTGTTTCGTAAGAATTGGCGGGGCTAAATTCAGAAAGTATTTTTCTTATCCTCTCATCAATTACGGTATCTTGAGTTACATTTTCCAAATTTTTTAGAAATAATTCTACATCGGAAGGCGGCGTTGATTTGTTGGTAATCAAAAAACAATAAGTTCCAAATGTGAGAACATTTTTCGCAGACGAATATTTATTCTCAAAATTAGCATTCTTTAATTCAAGATTATATTTTCTGTTTAATTGAGAAGTAAAAGATGATTCAATATTTACAAGCCCAATGTTTTTTGAAAAAAGCAATGTGTCTATCCTTGGATTCGGTGCACCACCAATAAAAAACATTGCAGATATTTTACCGCTGTCAAGCATATTACATGCTTTATCAGTCGGATATCTAAAAACATTTTTGCCAATGAGGCTAATTTTTTCGTCTTTACTATCAGAATTTAAGGATTTTATCTGCTCATTTAATTCATTTATTATGTAATCTGAAAGCACATTCGTGCCTCCTCCAATCACCCCAACTGACATCGAATTATTTGAAATCAATTTAAGTAACGCCTTTTCTGTATTAATGGTAAGGGTGGGGTTTTCAATATTTATTTTCTCCTTATTGTATAAAAAATGCATCCTCTCGACATATATCGGGGTAACATAATTAATTAAATTCCGGATTACATCGCTTTTTGGAAATACATCTTCCTCGACAAATCCAAAAGAATTTTTATTGGTAAGAACCTTGATTGGGTTTGAGTACCCCCCGTCTGTGCTGACATTCGCAATAAGTTTAATCTTACTTTTGCCGTTTCTTTGTTTCAAAGCCTCGGCGATGTTGTAGTAAGACCCAACTGTATTGCCAGAAAAAAAAATGTAGTCTTTTGACGAAAACCGGTAAAATTGAAAAACATTCAACTCTTTTCCCAAAAACTGGAAAATATAAATTGACGCTGGAATTAAGAGAAGAAACAAACCAAGTCGCAATAATCCCCATGAACCTTTGAAGACTGTTCTTACTTTTTTTCGGTCAATAATTTTAATTAAATCATCGGTATTGTTCATATTTTATTCTTTTTATTGTTACGCAGAACGCTACCACTGCCGACGTGCCGACGTTTAGGAGGCATGATAGGCAGTGGATAGTTCTGCGCTCCTTATTGTTTTATTATTTTGAAAATCCCCAGTTCATATACTTCCCTATAAATTTTCATGATATAAAAGCCTTCATGAAAGTCCCCAATATCAATACGCTCATGATTGAAAAATTTTGTACTCATGAGCCTGCCGGATATGTCAAAAAATTCAATCTTGTCGCCAACTTCTAAACCTTCTGTCATCAAATATTGCCCTGTTGGGTTTGGGTAGAATCGAATTGAGGAAGGCATATTGAAAATCAATGTTTCTATACTGACAGTCTCGCAAGTATCACTCTCATTCCAATGTTTGTAATGCGGCATGTTAGGCATAGTATATTTGTTCCTTGCCGCTAATTCTATGGCATATTGTTGCAGGTCGCATTCCAGGCCATAACAGTTGGGTCGATTGATGACATGAAGATGCTTGTGAGAATTAGTCCCAGCAATATAAATTTTGCCGTCAGGAGCCAGTCGTGCTTGATTGAATCTGGTTTTTTCGGCTATATCGGGTGGAGTGTTCAACTCCCCGATCAGGATGCGGCTTGCGGAGATGTCGCTCGCCCAGGTATCGAACTGCCAAATTTTGTTGTAACAGGGGGCGTAAATAAATCTGGAGTTTGGAGAAAACGCCACTCCATTATAGTAAAATGTGTCTTGTCCAAATCCGATATTTACAGGATTCGAGAACATCCCCATTTCGTTGTCAAAATCAAAAGAGTTTAACCCATATGGGTAATTAAATCGGACATATTTTAGTTTATTTGGAGAAAATACGGCTTGGCCAGTAGGGTCGTCATCTCCCCAAATTTGTCCGATACATTGTTTAAAAACGGTGTCAATTCCGTTTTCGGTAAGTAAGAATGTCCAGTAGCAATTAGAATGCGATTCGGGCATTACAAGCCACCAGTCTTTGCTATTGGCGTGCCGTTCTGCCAGAATCATACTTCTGGCGAAGGTATCTTGAATAATTATCTTGTTTTTTTCCGTCACAGCCCCAAATCCATTTCCTAAAGTCATGTCAATAACAGCATAATAAAGCGTCACCGGGGCCAATGGAAAAAAAGGCTGCATAAAATATGGGTCGCCGATGTCCGTGTAGAACAGGTAGTACAAATGGTCGCTTCCAGGCTTGGGCAGGGCAATCATGCCCTGGGTCAGCGGGTTACCTCCGGTATTGCAAAAACTGCTCTCCAGTTTCCCTTTGCCAATAGAGTCGCCGTTTGCCATCATGTGGTGGGTGGCATCGGCGATATAACAGCCGTTGGAATAAAACAACAACTTTCCCACGGAATCGCACATGATGGCACAGGAGCCCTCCAGTTCCATCGGCTTGTTAATGGGCTCAATTTTCAGGGTGTCGCCGTTGAAATTCAGAATGGTACCCGATGGCTGAGGGGTGTCGAACCGCCCTAAAATCCATTGGTTTCCGTATCCGTCCTGCGAGAAGGACGCGAATGGCAATAAAAACAATAGAAAAAAAGGTATAAAAGTGCGCATGCGGAAAGAGTTTGAGCCGTGAAAAAAGGCAGGGCAAGCCCCTATGGTAAGGACTTGCCCTGAAAAAACAGAATGTGCTATCGCGCTACGACCAGTTTGAGACTTTCACGTTGCCCATCGGAATAAAGGAGGTTCAAATAGTAAGTGCCGGTGGGGATCAGGCTGAGACTGAGCGTTGTCTGTGACGAAGTGATCTTTTGCGTTAAAACCACCCGCCCCAATGCGTTGACAATTTGTATGTCGCCCTGTTTGCCATCCGGAATGCTGAGCATTGCCAGGCCATTGGCTGGATTAGGCGAAAGTTGCACACTTGCGACCTTTTGAAGCACCTGATTTTCATCCGAGCGAGGATCGACCTGCCCGACAGGTGTAGGCGCAGGATAGCAGTCTGGGTAATTGTCCCGGTCAAAGGTCTGGGCGCACTCGGGCAGGATGCCGCGGGCGCTGTACACTGCCATTCCTCCGTATTTTGGGCATACGGCTGCGATGCTCTCTAATTGCTGTTCTTGCCCTTCGGTAATTCCATCATTTTGTAAATAACTGATGAAGATATCATTGGACGTTTTCTCGTAAGTCTCCCAAGCGCCTACCGGTGTAGTGCTGTTATTGGTCTGCTGCACACCAGCCAGAGCGGATTGCATGCCCTGTTTGTAAGAAGATTGATATCCGGCGGCGTTCTGCAAAAGTTGCATTAGTTCGCCCAGATGCTGTTGTTTCGTATTTTGAGCGCTTTCTTTCTCCGCCGGGGTAGCGGCATTTTGCCATGCCAGGTCGTCGGCTTCTATCTGTACCCAGAGGTTATCAATCGCCGTCCGATTTGTTTTTGCATCAGCAATCAGGGTAGCGCTTCCATTTCGCGCTGCGTCAAGCCCGGTAAAGACCTGATAGAATTTGTCGATGTTCGATCCTGTCTTGGCCGTCAGGAACGTCGTGTAGGCGGAATACTCACTTTCGAGCGCAGGAGTACGCTTCAGTGCGAAAAAGAGGGCGCGCTGTGCCTGCCAGATCATGGAAGGGTCGTTGTTGAACTGTGCGGCCAGCGAGCCGTCTGCGACTGATCTTTTCAGGTTGGTATCTCCGCCACCCGGCTCGACTATTTCATCTATGCAACCACTTGCAGGGGTGCCATTCTGCTGATCCCAAAACTCGTCGTCAACATCTGGGAATATGTCTCTGGGGTGATAGGGGTTAAACCCAGGCCCGGAAAGAGCAGTAGATTGTGCGGTATGGACAAAAAATTCGGAAAACTGCGCAAAGAACGGGTTCATACATTCCGCTTGGATGGCAACGACAAAAGGAAAGATAGTGCCTTGATATTCTGCAGTCCACTGGTTGCCCATTTGATCTTGGTCTTCGATCCACGATTGATCGCCAATGCATATAAGTTGCGAACCATAAGCAATATTATCTGTAAAAACGGTTCCGTCGTTTTGGCCGTATCCACAGAATGAACGGTTGGTATTCAAGAAGGTATTGGAGCAGAACTTGGTATTCTTAAATTCGGATATTTGTATGCCTGTAAGGTACGATTGTAAGTAGATGCCAGGCTCAAAGTGGTTGCCGCTCACTTGGTTGCCTGTCCCTTCCGATCCCCCCAAGACCATCCCATCGGCCCAGCCAAACTTAGGCAAACCATTGTAAAACCTGTTCCCAATGATGTCGAAATCATACTTGTTCCCCTCGGAGATGATGCACCGGGGTGACCCAGCATTGAGTTGGTCTTGAATATCGAAATCGTTGTTGTAAATGTCAATTTGGCTTTCACTGGGGAAGTTGCCATTGATGAGCACCCCGATGGCAGGCCCTCCATACATGTGCCAGGTGTTCTGGGTCATGGAAATGGCGGTTCCGCCCGCTACATTTGCTCCTTCAAACCAGGTGCCGATGACCCGCTTTTGGCCGGAAGTCAGAACCGCTGAAAAAAGGTTTCCGGCTATGTGAGTATTGCTGCCGACGGAAAATTTTTCAACATGGATGCCATAGTATTGGTTAAAGCCTGGTACGACCAACGGAAGGTTGTCATTCCAGGTGAAAACACAGTTTCCTGACACGGTAACATTGTTTGCTGTTACGATATGGATGCCTTTTTCATAGCCGTTCACAAACTGAGAAGATCTAAGATTGATGTTACCTTGGTCCATATAAATGCCATCGCGCCGGATACGCTGAAAAACAAGGTTTTGACAGCCTATATAAGAAGAACCGCCCTCCGAAAAGACACCATATTGAATGTCCGTGAAGGTATTTGTCGCGGATTGGAAAGTACCGAGGAAAGAATTCTTCAACTTTACTCCAGCATAGGTTATTTCATCCGCCGTCCCGTTCAATGGGGCGTCGCAGGTGAAATTGTTGCCCGAAAACGTCCATATCATCGGCCCAATAAGGGCGCCAGGGGACGGTGTGACGAGTTCGATGCCTACCCGGTTTCGATTGAAGGTTGTCTGCTGAATACCCAAGGCCGTCAGGCTATTTGTGTAGATTGCTATCTCGGCATCTTCGATTACAGTATTGTTGCTTGTTCCGATGGAGGACAAGAAGCCAAGGAGCCTGATGCCTTTCCAAAGGCCTGTGCAGGCAAATAATTTAGAGTTGTTAATGCTCAACGAACTGCCGGGATCGTAACCGTTTGGGCTGCCAGCAACGGAGATCGTAACCCCTGGATTGATCTTGACTGTAGCATTTTGAAATGAGAAATGAGCATCTATTTCAAAATCGCCGATGATACAAACGTTTCCCGTGATCGATGCGCCCCAAAGGGAAGACTTTGGGAATGGAGTTCCAACCCCAATTTCTGTTTCGCAGACGAAATTTGGGTTCTCGTCGCAAAGCGTTTCTGCGGGGAAGCCTGAAAATTTGTACTCTTTTTCAGGGCATTGGAATAATTCGGTTCCCTGAGCAGAGGTGGATGATGGCCCAAAGAGTGCGGCAAGCACAAAAAGAGCAGAAATTCGGAGCAAGTATGCTGGAGGGCACATCGTTCCGAAAAGTCGGAAATTGAGAAAACTGTTCATAAATAAACTGTTTTGGTTGGTGAAAAAATATGGTTTACATTTATCTTAATACATTGAAAATGTGATGGTTATATTTTTTGTCTTTGCGCTGAACGTGAGCATCTACGCATACCCGCCCTGCGTTGGCTTTGTGTGTTGGCTTTTAGGGCGGGTTGCCGTAGATGCATTGATGGCTGATTTCTATGTCTTATCCTTCATAGATTCATCTTTACCTCTTATTTTATGATATTTGCCGCTTAATTTTTCTCTGTCTAAGGCATATATTGCAATGAAAAAAAAGACAATAAAAACAGGTGCGCTCACTATAATATGAAGAAACGAATCGTTAAGGCGATTAATAATATTTAACGAAATTGCGCCTGTTGACAACAATAAATCTTTTACTGTAAAAACGTTATATCTGCCTGTGGTAAATTTATCGTATAAACACCAAATCAGCCAGCCAACAAAGAGTATCCACAACAAGTCTATAAAAGATTCTATTATTTTCCAGCCTCTTGTTTCAACAAAAGGGTCAATACCAACTTTGGGTGATTTTTTTACTAGTTTTCGTAACTCTTCAATTTCCGCAACTGTTTTCCAATCGTCCAACCCGTCAAACCACACATAATCATCTCCCGTCAAACCCATTGATTTCAGTTCTTCAAACGAAAGCGCATCACTTTCGTTTGTCTGCCCATTGATGAAGTATTTTTTCATATAGTCATTTCTTTTCTACCACATAAGTTCCAACAACTTTGTCATATAAATTTTGCTTATTATCATCCCACAATAGCCAAATCGTAGGGACAATTAAGATAGAAAACAAACTTTTTACTACCTCCCTTAACGCTCCTAATCCTGCTTTATTGAAATCCGAACCGTCATTTGCTGATATGGCTTTGAGTCCAAATACTTTATGCCCAATATGCCCACTCCACATTGGGTAAAAAATAACACCAAATATGGCGGGTATAATAATAAGAATCATGAAATCTCCAAAGGAAGTGGTTTCTCCGCCAATGCTATCCTCTGTGATAAAATTAGTTGGGTCTTGAATGTATAAAATGAAAAACCAAACTACTACATAAAGTAATCCGCAAATTAAATCGCCCCAAAACCTATCTCGTTTTCTGGCTAATTGATAGCCAAAGCGGATGTTACTCGGCAAACTTGCTGCTGACTTTTGAGTATCAGTTGGGTTTTGGAAAGGCGGTGGCGGTGGCGGTGTGGCGCTATCCTTCTGAAAAGGTGGTGGCGTACTTTTGGGTTCAAAAGGCGGTATTGTTGGTTTGGGTTGAAATGGTGGTGGTACTACCTTTCTTTTGATATAAGGCTGTAACTCCTCAATCTCTCCAACAGGTTTCCAAGTATCCAAACCCTCAAACCATACGAAATCGCTTTCTTGCAAACCCAAAAATTGCAAATCTGTCAACGAATGACTTTCGCTTTCATTCGTTTTTCCGTTTAAAAAGTATTTTTTCATTGTTTTATTTTTATTTGTGGAACAGGGTAAAATTTATTTTTTATTTTTTGCTTTTGTCAATATAATTAGCAATTAATATGAATAGACCAACTATTAAAAATAATGGAATAAAAGACAATATTATTCCTAATAATTTCCCTGGTAAAGGATGATTCCAACCCGTTATTTCCCTTACCCAAAGGTCACAAGAATGAATAAATCGATGAAAAGACGATACATATAAAACTAAAAATATAATAGCAAACTTACCACCTTCTTTTAAATAATCAATTAATTTAGCAAATTCTGACGGAATAAGTGATTTTTCATTTTTAATTACATCAGGATATTCTTTTCTAAAAAGCACTCTAAACGGTATAAAACTTACATATAATATTGTGATAAACCCAAATAACCTAAAAAATATTAGAGTAAAAATATTTAAATATTCTGTCTCAAATAAAAATATTATTGAAAAAAACCAAACAAGTATTATATATATACATCCACCAGGCCTGTCTTCTACTTCTAACCCGTAAGGCATTGAAGGTGCAGTGGAATTCGACTCCTCACTTTGTTCATTTGTGAAAGGTGGCGGTATCAGGTTGGATTGAAATGATGGTGGCACAACTTTCCTTTTGATGTAAGACTCTAACTCCTCAATATCTCCAACAGGTTCCCAAGCGTCCAAACCCTCGAACCAAACAAAATCGCTTTCTTGCAAACCCAAAATTTGCAAATCTGTCAACGAATGGCTTTCGCTTTCATTCGTTTTTCCGTTCAAAAAGTATCTTTTCATATTTGATGAAATTTATTTGGTTAATAATCTAATAAACCCAATGCAAATGCAATCATCCAAATCACAAATGGGGCTAAACTAATATTAGTATTCTTGCATCTTATATAAATATAGACAGGTACTAACCAAATCAAACCTTTAAATTCAGAAGTATTTAGTCCCACTTTTGCTAACTGACGTTCATCAAGCCAAGAAAGACCAATATTTAAAAATAAGGTGATAAACCATAAATTACCTTCATAGACAATTGAATCATCATTCATCTCTAATTTATTTAATGTTAATAAAAAAATACACCCTTCTAAAATTAGTCCAATCAAAGGGGCAAATGCCAACAACCAAAGGTAGGTATTGGTAATTTTCTCATGTTTTTCTGGTTGCAAAGGGTTTACAATATCAATCTGTTGACTATCACGTTCACTTGAATGCGGAAAAAATGGTGGTATTACTTGCTCTGTTGCCGAAGAACTTAAATTAGACGGAGGTGGTGTAATCGGTTTGGGTTGAAATGGTGGCGGCACAACCTTCTTTTTGATATAAGGATCTAACTCCTCAATATCTCCAACAGGTTTCCAATTGTCCAAACCCTCGAACCATACAAAATCGCTTTCTTGCAAACCCAAAATTTGCAAATCTGTCAACGAATGGCTTTCGCTTTCATTCGTTTTTCCATTTAAAAAGTATTTTTTCATTGTTTGATTTTATTTATAAAATATTAGAACTCATTTTTTATTTTTGTCATTGTAATCATAAATTGATGAGATTATCACAATAATTAAAAACAATGGAATAAAAGATAATATTAATCCTAATATTGTCCCTGGGGTAGGATGATTCCAACCCGTTATTTCCCTTACCCAAAGGTCACAAGAATTAATAAATGGCATAAATAGTGTCTGTCTTTTTAGTCGACATAGAATGGAGCAGTTCCCTCGTTCCCTACGGTTTTGGATTGGGAAGGCCGCGTTATTTCAACTTTATCGGACAATCTAAATCAGATTTTTGTAATTTTCCTCCAAAACACCTGAATTACGCAGTTTACTCCCTTGCTGACCCTCAAAAAGAGGCCTTCAGACCTGATTTAACAGCGCGGCGGTCATCACCCTAATATTATAGGCGATCACACTCCATAGTACTTTGCTCTTAAAATGTTCATATCCTTTCCAATTGCACCTTGTCAGGTTATATCCCCGGATCAGGTTGGAGATATTGGCCTCTATGCCACTCCGCCATTTTTTTAGGCGGGTTTCCATGTTCTTACTGCTCACTATGTTTTTCAGGCTGCCGACGATTTTGTTGAACACGATATTGACGACCCCTATGCTTTGGGCGTATGTGGCGTTGGCCTTGGAGGCGTATCCGCCATCAGTGGCGCTGTCGCGGGGGACTCTGTCGTAGGACTCAATCAATTCATCCATGCAACGCTGGTACAGCGTACTGTCTGCCGGATTGCCATCAAGTGTTTCGCAAACCAATATCAAATTACTTTTCCCCGTGCCCACATTGACCTTATGCCCAAACTTGATCTTTCGCCCTCCCTTTACTATGATATCGGTGTGTTGCTCATATATGGAAAACAATTTTTGGTCATTCGGCACTGCTTCGCCCGCTATTTCCTTGCGATAGGCCATGTTGTAAACCTTGCGCATCAACGATAAGAGCCGCTTTAAGGCCTCAATAAGTACTAAGCCGGCGGCACTGACCTCAACTTTTTTTTTACCGCATTCGAAACGTTGTTGATCACTTTTGTAAATAAGATCAGTTGCTTACTGAACAGGTCCACCCGCTTGTCACCGCTTTTCGTGTTGTTTATCTTGAAATAGGTTTTTTTGGCCCCTTTCATATAATCCTGGTATTGGAGTTGGGAAACTTCCTTCGACAAGTGCTCCAACAGCCGGTGGCTTTCTTTGATACAGTCCCAAACCACAGAATTGTTCGTCGGATAATGGATGTTGCTTTCAACCACAAAACTATCCTGACGGAACTGCTGAACACTTTCCAGGCCCTCCTCAATCGCAATCTTGTTAATCGATATCATCAATCTGTTCAGGTTCTCTGCACTAATCCGCGAAATATAGGATTGGTACATCTGAAAACTGTACGCACGGTTGGCATCCAACTTGATAAAACGCCCACAAATCCTGGAATCCCCCTGCGCATACTCCAGGTCCCGATAATCAAGCCCTCTGATTTCTTTAAACAGCGCAGCCCTAAGTATTTGCTCAACACTCGGCATATCACCCCGACCAAAATTGCTCGACTTCAGGCCGCTCATGATATCATCCTTGACAAAGTCAAGAAGGTCGGGCCGTTCTTCCAGTATGGTATCTATCAACCCAAGTTCGGGGTTTTTGCTCCAATCTGCTTCGGCTAATTTCGGGGTGATCTTGTTGAACAAGGACATTCTCATGCCGCAATTTTACAAAAAATTCTACAAAACTTCGGACAATCAATTGAATACCTGATCTTTATGCCCTGCATTGACTAAAAAGACAGACACTAAATAGTGATAAATGTAAACCTATAAATATACCCGTAATCTTATCACCATCACCTTCTTTTAAATAATCAATTAATTTAGCAAATTCTGACGGAATAAGTGATTTTTCATTTTTAATTACATCAGGATATTCCTTTCTAAAAAGAAATCTAAACGGCAAAAAACATACATATAATATGATAATAATACCTAATGCCCTAAAAAATAGTAGCGAAAAAATATTTAAATCTCTGGTAAAAAGATAAAGAATAACAGATGAAAAAAGAACAAGTATTAAATATATCCATCCACCTGGTCTGTCTTTGTCTTCGTAAGGCATTGAAGATTTAGTGGAATTCGATTTCTCACTCCACTCATCTGTGAAAAGTGGCGGTGTTGGGTTTGGTTGAAATGGTGGTGGCACAACCTTCTCTTTTATATAAGGCTGTAACTCCTCAATCTCTCCAACTGGTTTCCAAGTATCCAAACCCTCAAACCAAATAAAATCGCTTTCTTGGAAACCTAAAATTTGCAAATCTGTCAACGAATGGCTTTCGCTTTCATTCGTTTTTCCGTTCAAGAAATACTTCTTCATATCATTTATCTAAAAACTATTTAAAAAGTTATCAACAAATCTAACTTTGAAGCCAAATTTACAAACCCAAAGTACAAATGCAATGAAAAAGGAAAAATAGAAATAAGCCACAAATGGGTGGGTATCATTTTTTTCATTGAACACTTTCACAAAATAGAAAATGACCATATTGAAGATAAATCCAAAAACCATCATTTGACCGGAGTCAAGATGGAGTCCAAATATGTTTTTTATCAAAAACATGCTAAACAAGCCCGGAACAAACAAAACAGTTAAGACGATGGAGAAAACACTCCCAAAAGTTTTTTGAACCCACTCCATATTTTATATATTTATTTTTTACGTTTTCGTTTCAGCCATCGTTTGCATGGCTGCTGTGCTGCCCTGCGTTGGCTTTTGAGCGTTGGCTTTTGGGCAGCATAGCGACCATGCATTGTTCTCGGTTTTTGGCTATTCGTTATGACACTGGGTTTCAATTTTTAAGATATAGTCTATTCGATCTTGTGGAAAGGGATGTGTATTAATCCAACCTAAACCTTCACTATTCCCGCTATGTCTTGAAATATATTCTAAAAGGTTTAGAATTCGAATTGATGCACAAGGGTCATATCCAGCACTTTTCATAAGTATTACACCGATGTCATCCGCCTCAATTTCTTCATCTCTCGAAAATTTCATTTCGACCAATTCTGCACCAATTACAGTATGTTTGAGTATTGGGTTTTTTGCAAAATCTCTTTTTACTGGTTTGTGAGCATCTTCTAATGCCATTCTTTGGGCTCCATGCCTCTGCAAAGAATGACCAACTTCATGGGCAATGGCAAACGAAAGCGCATCTTCATCTAAAATACCCGAGTTGTTTTTACAAGCATTTAGCAAACCTGTGTTGACGATAATATTTCCTCCTAATTGTGTATGTGCATTTATATCATTATTTGGGTCTAATATAAATTTAAATGCCCAAGGCATTTGCCGACTTTCAGGATAGGCTAATTTAACTACTCCAACTATTTTATTGCCAATTCTATTTATTATCTCTGCATTTTCAATGTATTTTTCATCTTTCATTATACTTACTTCCTTGCTAACCTTGGTAAAATATATTTCACTTTCAATTCTTTCTTGCGCTAATGTCATTTTTACATGTTGCATCTCATTAGTTATTGGATTTTTTTCATATGGATTATCAAACCAGTAATTATAAAGGGAACGAGTACACCAAAAAAAAGGTGCAGTTGCCATTATTATCCCTAAGCAACCTATTTCTGCTTTAACTTCTCGTATCAAACTCCTTCCTTGCGGCAGAGCAAGGATTGCACCATAGATTATTGGAATAATATAATATAATATATTCATTTTTTTTATTTTTAATTACCGAGAACGGATGCACT
>Ga0163148_10002758_pt1 | contig 20380 bp, 18 predicted proteins | sample OliLakLV19MP7P2_FD_148606 | JGI IMG/M metagenome (GOLD analysis project Ga0163148, IMG submission 148606) | Freshwater microbial mat bacterial communities from Lake Vanda, McMurdo Dry Valleys, Antarctica- Oligotrophic Lake LV.19.MP7.P2 | ecosystem: Environmental > Aquatic > Freshwater > Lake >...
AAGTTTATTTGAGAAGTTCAGGAGCCGCATCATGGGCCATGGACATGTCTTGCCTCAAGATGGAGGCAACAGGAGTGTGTTGGAAGAGTCGAAACATCACGGAGCCAGTGAGCGTCCGGGTAAGCCCCTGCACACAAAGAGTGCCAGGACCAATGCAAGCAGTAGCACTGAGTGTGATCAGTGAGATCCACTTCAACTACTAGCTAGAACTAGCAAGAGCTTAAGCTCATTAATTAGCACAACTTATCAGAGTTAAATGTCCAACCAACAGTTAGGCATGAAAACTGGGCAAGTTGCCTTCGATCATGCCGAGAACACATCAAAGGCGCTCACAAGGAAGCAATGGAGGAAGCCCATGGATTGGCGTGCAACCGGCACATGTTTCCTACAACAACCCACAAAACCAATGGCAAGGCACACTGGAATGGGTCAGCTGCGGAGCAGATTGTGAGGAATGCCGTGCTGGGTCTTTTTCACGATGTTGTCACTGATGGGATTGCTTGCAGATGGTGTGACGGACCTGCAATGTCCTCAAATGCTGTGCGTGCCCTCATTGCTGCAAACCCGACATTGCAGCGGCTTGATTTTTGGGAGGTTTGTCATCATGCCACTCAGGAGATCAAAAGAGCAAAATGCTTCAATTGTCAAGCCCTCAAGGTTGCCATGACCCAACAGAAGAAAGCCAAGAAAGCCAAGAAAGCCAAAAAGCGCAAGTGACAAACATTTGTTGATGGTGCTTTGAGGAGCAGCAATGGCACAGTGATGACTGTTGTTTCTCTGCCAGCATGTGTCACAGAGTGCCGCGGAGCAGCAGTGGCTGTCTGGCTGGAAGCAGTTGTGCATGTGCCACCTTCTCCGTTGATGTGGATGTTGTTGTCATTGGCATCAGCACATTGCTACCAGACAATCGCCTGGCTGGAAAAATCATCTTGCACCTGTCAGAATCGGCTCGTGCGAGACGATCTTGTGTGCGAGATGATTTGCGAGACGATCTTGTGTGCGAGAGACGAATGCAAACGTCTCGCTAAATGCAAAACGTGAATGAACTGACATTTGTTGTGTTTTGCTGACGCGGAAGATGATTCACCAGAAAAAACGGATCAGACAAGTCTTCTGGACTCCAGGCCTGATTTGACAGGCTTGGTCTGGCCATCTGTCCTTGCATGGAAGTGCCTTGTCAGGACCAGCCAAAAGCAACCAACACACTTTTTTGGCAACCTGCACCACCGCTGGGCCACCATGGCCCTTTTTGATCTTTTTCATCTTCCATTTCCATTAACAAATTCAATCATGTCCACCTGCTTGCTCCCAAGACAAACAGTTGAGAAACATGTGTCCAACAAAAGCAGCGTGGCAAATCTTGTTGATTGTCATTGGTCCGGATGAGCATTTCAACAGATGTCATTCAACCTCAATCACAAGTTGTCTCTCATGTTGTCATGTGCTGATGACAGCATCAGGACAACATTGGATATCTACTGTGTCTGCAGCTCTGCATCAACTCTGTGAAATTGATCCAGCTGTGTCTCAAGACCCTCTTCAATGGTTCCAAAAAACGTTTTGTCTCATTGTGTCAGTTTTGAAAAAGCACAATTTGCATTGCCACACCAGCATTGCCTTGAGTGAGAATGCATCACATCCACAAATGAAAAAAGCTGCTGCACATCCATCATGTCTTGATCAGGTGGAGCAGACATGTGACAAACAAATGGAAGAAGATGGCATGTTGCGGAATGAACTGAAGGTGTGTCACAACTTTTGTTCTCACTGCAAATTCCAATTCTTTTTTGTTCAGCCTGCAGGCCTTGTGTTGTCTTTTTGTTCACTCACAATCTGAAATTGCACAGTGATCATGACACAAGTGCCACAAGCAGCTGTGTGAGAATCCAAAACCATGTTTCTTTGTCAGATGACTTTTGACCATTTTTCGTTCCTTGACCGGAACAACCACAACAACAAGTGAAAAACTTAGAAATCATGCAGACACAAGGATCCTCAGTGGATTGACCATCCTGCAACTCATTCATTGCACCATTGGTTTGAAATAATAAATAAGTTCAAAGGACTGGTAATTTTCAGAGGCCACAAGTGTTCATTTTCAATTTGAACAGTGGCATGCAGCTTCCTTTCCGTTCTTGGACGAGCTGCGAAGCAGTGGAATAGAACCACCCGGTTAAAATATAGATTTTGCTTTGAGGCCACCCGGGAGAATGTTTGTGATTTAAGTCGTGACATGTTTCTGCCAGGTTCCTTTTTGTTCATTTTTCCCACACCAAACCCGCACATGTCATTTTACCGGTTCAGCTAACACTGCTTCAACGTGCCCCTTGTACAAATAGTACTGTTCTTCTACGTAGACTGCTCAAGCGGAGTTGACAGTCGCCCGTTTTTCATGCCCTCTCAAGGCATCACTCACCTGCTCCCACAAAAAGTAAATTGATGCAATTCCGAAACGCTAATCCACTTTAAGAATGTTACTTTGCCACTACAATCACTATTTTTTACAACCCATACGATTAAAGTACTAGCCTACGCCAGTATACCAACAACAACAACAACAACAACAAGATAGCAACAACTACAACTCTGAATAACCCAGAAAACGACCCCACCACGAGTGCCCTCAGCATGTTTCTTCAACCCCTTTCGCATTCCATGTTCCACAGCCAGGATAGTTTCTTAAACATGTCCAACCACGACAACCACCACGACGACAATAGCCACGGCGAGGAAGGCTCCAGCAACAATAATACAAACAGCAATCGCAACGATTTACCCTTTACTTCCAGCGACTATGCTGCCCTTTTGAAGAGTAAGGACTCCATGTTTAATTCCAGCGATTTTGCCGCCAAGCTCTTGAAAAGCCGAGATGGCAAGGATGGCTTTGCCAGCATGGACTTTTTAAAGTCCTTGGATTTCCAGTCCAAGGACGCTTCTGCTCCGATGACGACAAGGGCGGCTACCGCCGCCGCTTCCAAGAACGCTGGCGTCTTTTCCAGCCGCGACTGGATGGATGGCTATGAAACGGGTCATGTCGATATTCCTTACGACAAGACGGCCTTGTTCCGCAGTGGTTCCTCTTCTTTGGACTATGCGAGTATGATGGGCGTACGGCCTTCCTCCTTTGACGACGCCGATGGCGCTTTGCCACCTCCCATGCCCGGCCGAGCCGCCCTGGTCCCTTCCTTGAGTGACATGTACAAGGACGTTCTCTCGAATCCCATGCAAACCAGTGCTGCTCCGGCCGTGGAACCCCCCATGCCACCTCTTACTGTCGAACCCAAACCAGTTCCTCCGGTGGTCGCTCCCTTGGCAGCTCCATCCTCTTCTACTGCTGCTGCGCCACTCCAGAAAAAGAAAAAGCGCATTTACAAGAGCCGCAAGGTTGTGCCTTCGGTCAAGACCTATGTCGACTACACGGACCACGATGTTCTATTAGGCCGAGGTGGTTTGTCCAACAAACACCCCGGTAATCACCGTTATCGCTCGGCGATTGAAGATGCCAAGGATGTCTACCGGAGTGCGGTCAAGGACGAAAAGACCAAATGGGCCGAGCTTTTGGTCGAGTCGGTCCATCAATACGGAGGCAGATTCTTGGAAAAGGACAAGACTCCGGAAGGTGACAAGTGGTATATTGTTCCGGACATTGTCGCACGCCGCAAGGCGGGACAAGCCCTACGGGAAGACAATACTCCGGAATCACGCAAGGAGAAACGTGACCGCTACAAGAGACGACACAACAAACGCTGAAGCTTTGTCGTAATGAATGAATGGTTGGTATTTGTAAAACAAAAAGAAACGAAACAGAAACAATGAAAAACATGCTAGGAAACAAAACACAAAAAAGATACATGGCTTTTTTTTAAATAAGAAACGTTGACGACGACCGCAAATGGTGTTCCCTGCTTGCCTTGGCGTGGTGTTTCCATTATGGAAACGGATGCCCTTGGCGCCTTTGAGGCTTAAATGGATCAGCACGGACACCTATTTCCTTTGCGGTTGATTCGATCAACGATGCATAGTAACGAACAGGCAGGAGGAATTTCATGGCGATGTTTTGGGAAATCCCTCCATCGGGGCAAACAGCCCTTGCCTACACGTAAAAAGAATAAACTTATAAGTTAAAAATATATACACATCTTGCTAGTTAGTTATCTTGCTCTTTAAAACAAACATAGTCGACATTGTTGCAGATGGAATTCCGCGCACTCTACAGATGCAGATGCTTCTGCGTATTCGCCGGTGCTATTTTGTTTGAATGGTCGCAAAGGAGAAGCTCTTTTGGCATCATGGTGTGTGTAGTAAACAATCAACCTGTCGTCTCAAAAACGCTCCTAAAGCAGCCATGCAACTTGGTTGATCCGCAATGCTACTTTTTCTCTTTGACGACCATCTCCATTAATGCCGTTTCCCCTTCCTTACACTGTTCACGCTCGTGGCGATCCAGAAAGTTATATCCAAGGCCCACGAGCTGCACAACAAAGCTCCATACCATGGCGATATGCCCACTGTGATGCATCATGGATACCCATATGTGCTCGGGGTCTTTGTGCACCGCATGCCTGCGTTCAAATCCCAACTTCTTTAGCTCGTCTTGAAGAGAGACTGGCAACTCGTTCACCCTGTGAGCTTCAAACTCTGTCCAGGCTGGAGACTTCCTGTTTACGTGGAGAAGAAGACGCGTCATGGCGATAATTACATCAAATGGGAGAGGAGAGATTGCATGAAAAAGCAGAAGATCAGATGATCAGACGGAGGCTCTCTGTCCTTCAGGTTTTGAAGTTATCCGTTGGCGCGTGTACTGAATAGTGATCTTTCAGGTTTTAAAGTTATCCGTTGGCACTTGTACTGAATAGTGTACAAGTGAACAATGCCTGGGTTCGTATGCGGGCGGTGAAAGCTCCTGAAAAAAAACCTTCTTCCGCTGATGCCTTACAGTAGTAGCAAACAGAAAATAAAGAAGAGACCTCCTTGCTCTTTAAACCCGATAGTAGCTACCAGTAGTGTTCGTTTTTTCACTTGAGCGGCTGCCATTTTCACTAGTAATGAACAGAAAAAAATATTGAGCCAAAAGAAACACATGCGTGCTGTTTTACAAATAGTCCTCTCTTTTACTACAGGGCGTGCTACAGAATAGTGTTTATGACGATTGAGTTGGTGGATTGTTGTGTTCTGAAAGAATACTACTGTAGGATTGTATCGTCATTTCGGTTGGTTGTTGTTTTAGTTTTAGAATTTTTTCACATTCATCATGCTGGCCACCTGAGTCACCATGCCATCCAAAGTAGCACGGTCGGCCAATCTCCCTGTTTCCGAAAATTTATATCCCACTTCCAATTCACCCTTTTCAATTCGTTCCATGACATGCGCACAAAATTCAGCACAATCTTCTCCAAAATTATGGGATCCTCCCAAATTGGTTTTCACGGCGGGTGGTACAATTTCTACCATTTTGACATTGGTCTCCACCATGGAATATCGCATCGCCATGGTATACGAATGCAAGGCTGCCTTTGTGGCGCCATACACAGGACCACCGGCAAAGGGCACAAAGGCCAATCCAGACGATACTTGGGCAATCATGCACTGCTCGTGGTGGCGCCTGCTCAAGAAATAGGGCAGGAAAAGGGATGTCAAGTGCACCGGTCCGGCAAAATTAATTTCGATTTCGGGGGCACGTTGTGCCCAGCATGCCCGCAAATCATCCACAGCACCAATACGGCGTTGAATGCCGGCATTATTCACCAAGGCGTTGCAGTCGGGGTGCTCAGCTTTGATCCAAAGAAATAGGGCTTCTCGATCTTGGGCACTGCCGGCATCACTGACTTTATACGCAATTTTTCCCTCTGGGTGTTTGCTAGCCGCTTCTTGCAAGACTTTATCCCGACGTCCCGTGATAATAACCTTGGGAGAGCCTCTCTTCAAAAATTCACAGACCAAACCATATCCAATTCCACTTCCACCTCCTGTAACAAGTGGAATCATTTTGGTCATATCCAAAGGATTTGTCGTGGTGCAGGCATGCACAGTACAATTTGTAGCGACATCCAAAGGATCTGACATGGTGGATGCATGCACTGTAGCGTATACTTCGTAATGGGCACAGTTGTAACTCCTATTATTATCCGTGTTTTTTTTAAATGGGGGAGAAGCTGTCTGTCAGTTTGCTGCTCTTCTTCCGAGAAAAATTCAAATCTGAAATCTCATTTTTGTGTGGTGAAGGATCTGGAACAGCCACGAATCATTTGGAAAAGCTTGGAATTGAATCACGAGCAAAAGGCACGAATGAATCAATGGATGACTGAAAAAAAAAGGATAGTTTTTTTGGCTCTGCCCGCCCGGGCTGGGGCATGAATACGGTGCTGTTTGGTGACACAGCGTTTGCACCAAAACCTGAAATTGGCTAGACCCCGAGTTGCTATGTGGTACAGTAGTACGAGCAATCTGTGGCAGTGTGTACAGTAGTACTCCACGGCTGAACGGAGTGTGATTTCGCATCCAGACTTATCAAGCCATCCACCCATTGACCATGGCCTCTGGCAACACTGCGCAGGAATGGGTCCTTTGGGAGCACACACAGCACCAGCCAACAATTGAACTATGTTCCATCCGGAGCACCGGGACACCATTTCAGTATCAATCCATCCCACAAGCTCCTGTTATTTCCAAGGTATTTGCAACCCAAGACAAGGAGAAACCCAAGGGGTTTCGCACCAAAGAATACAGCCTCTTTCGTAGTGGAATCCGCCCTGATTGGGACGACCCAAAACATCATGGAGGAGGGAGACTATTTTGTAAACAGGACACGGAAGAGACAATTCTCGATCATTGCTGGGAAAGACTTGTGGTTGGAGCCATCGATGGTGCCTTGGTTGGAGCCAATTACAGCCACTACATCGATGGCGTCCGAGTCGCCGATAAATCGCGAGCATACCCATGCTACCAAATGGAAGTTTGGCTGAACACAGCGGATGACGCCATTGTCGAGGTGATTCGAGACATAACAGTGCATTTTGTAAATGCCGGGATGCCTGCAGATTCGAGACATAAGAACGAGTTGAATTGGAAATGGGTACCAAACAAACAAACAAACAAATTGACTTCGTTGGCTTTTTTTCTGTATCGAGGTTCTCATTTTGTTTCTCCTTCTTCTGTTCGTAGCACCCACGCTAGAGCACTGAGAAGTAATCCGCCACACCTAGAAACACGCTCTTTCATCTGATGACCCCCACGAGGCCAACAGGTCTTTCCGATAGGTTTCTAGCTGGTAGTGAACGTACAGTACTAGAATCGCGCTTGAGCTTTCTATGACATCGAGAGAAGCACCAGAGAAGGTTTTACTGTGTAGCCACAATATATTATAGCAAGCTAAACTTCTATTCTTTAAAAAGTCGGATTTGGAAGCTGCGCATGGGGCTCGTACATCTGTTCGTCTGTTGTTTCGGACCATCCAGGCAGCCCAGCCAGCCAGCTGGGAGCTGGTAATACTGTAAATGGCTTTCCTTCTCTCTCATCAACGAGAGGAGGACGACCAGAGCATTGGAACTTCCCGCAAAATTCCATAGGTAACATTGAGCACTCCATTGCGGGACGAAATATTTCCCATCAACGCCAAGTTGCTTTGGACTTGCGTCAAAAGGTCCACCATGACCGAGGTAGTACACGTCATGATACACCGCAACTGGCCTCGTCCAAATCGATTCAAAAGCGTGTAATATTGAATTTGTTGGTTCTCCAAAGATTGTCGTTCTTGGAGAGTGGCGTTGGCACAGTAAACCGATCGTAGTGTAGTATTGGCTTGTTGAAGAACTTGGGACAAACTCAAGCCGCGATTTTCGTCATGTGGATTGTCATGTGGAATATCTTTGTGAATGTTGTGGATTTCCTGTTGGTCCTCATCGTGCTGTTGAATAATGATATTGGGCAACCGCATGCACTGGAGCGTTGCGTTGCGAGCCAAGGCCTCCAATACAGGTTTGGTTTGAAATTGAATATTCTTCAAGGCCAGTTTCTGAAGCGCACTATCCTTGGAGCGCAGTAAATCCACCAGCAAGACCGTCAAGTCCAGATGGGGAGGACAAGGCCGCAATTCCAAAGCTTGTAGATTAGGAGCATGAATGCTGGCGGCCAATATGGGAACGGGGTCCACCCAAACATCTGACAGGGTACCACAAACAGATAATTGTTGGAGGACACCATGTCGAATTAATTTAGCAATGGGTTGGGCAAGGTTGGCAATGCGGTGTCGTCGCTTGTCCGAGACAATACTGACAGTCAAGGAAAGGTTGAGAACCTTTAGAGATGTCAAGGTAGGAATGGTATCCATAACAGCCGCATAAGCCCCATGCTCGTTGTCATCCGCAATGATCCGGGTAGGCAAATATATGTCCAATTTTCGAAGGGAACAACACAATTGAAAGCTTTGAAAAAAAGAGGCAAATCCAGCCGGAGTGTACTGGGCACTCTTCTCCAAACTCCACTCGATGGTTTGCAATCGCGGCATGATGACTTGCATGGCCTCGGCACATTCTTGGGTCCAAACACCGGGGCCCCCCAGGGATCCTTCAAATTGGAGATGGGTAACGGCAGTTTGGGCAGCACCTAGCATGGCATGTAATAGCCTCGGATGTAAAATATTGGAGTAGACGGACAAAACAAATTGCAAAGGTGTCATATCCAGAATACAACTGCCTTTTTCCAGGATGCTTTCGGGATAGATTTGCAACAAAGCCTGCAATTCTTTGGTCACATCCTCGATGCGATCCTGCAAAACAGCAGGTCGTACTCGTACGGCGTATTTTCGTAACAACTTGTGCAAGGGCAAATGTCCTTCCTTATCCCGCATCGACACGGCTTGGGGATACAAGTCAACAAGATAGGGAATCAACTCGGAAGTGTAAGCGAGTTGTATGACCAAATCACACGACACATGCAAGGGCAATCCCTCCGTAATACAACTCCGTGATTCTTGCCGAATAGCTTTGGGATGCCGAGCACAAAATTCTTGAATGACAGTCATCGAACTTCGTTTCTTTAGGAAGATTTCCAGAGGCGCCAATTGGTCTTCGGTAAAGGCCTCCAAGGCCAAGGCTGGGTGCGCATGACAAAGATCCAATACGCGTGTCACGTCAGGACTATGGTCGTGCGCATAGTTGATCTTGGTACTCAAAATGTGTTCTACCTCGAGTCGAGCCTCTCCTAGCAGTAGTAGAAAACTGTCCATCTTAGTTATGCTGATACAGATGCTTATCGCTTCTACTACTACTACAAACCGCTATTCGTGAACGCTTTCTTGGTGGTGATGCCCATGGTGATGGTGAGGATGGTCGATAGTACTCATTAACTAAAGAATCTTGAGAACGTTTGCATCATGCGCGCATCGATCATATGTATTGATTCTCATGGTGCGGGACACAAAACGTGTGCTGATTCGTGACTCATAGCACCTTGAACTTTCGAACTTTGTTATGAAGTTCGAAAGTTCGAGGTGCTGGTACGGGACTCAACGTGTCATGAGTTCGACTTACTTAGTTTAAAATCTTCGACGCACATGGTTTCTCATTCGGAATGGTGATAACAGTCAGGTGGCCTCAGTCGAGTTCATCCCACCATCCAATTGATTAATCCAGACAGCGACAAAAAGTGACGGCATCTTCCTTGCGACACCAATGGATAGTCTCTGCGGTACCACCACATCCGCAACTAGACTAGACTGTATGAGCTTTAATTTAGGTTCTTGTGATTGTCTAGCTAAGTTGATTGGACCAAAACCGGGGCTAGACTAGACTAGCTACTGTACTAGTAAGGATTCTAGCTAGTATTGGTTCGCACGATTGCGATTGATTGATTGTACTATCATCCGACCATGGAAAATGTATTTCTGACAGAGTAGTTTACAACAAGGCCATGACGACGACGACATCTGAGGAAGCAACGTCTTCTACATTACGGCGTCGCAACCGCCAACGACGTCCTGGTGCAAGTGATGTGTCGTCTTCCTCTGCCTGTAGTACTAGTGACACTCTAAATACGGACCAAGCCAACAATGACAAAGACAACACCCACGATGGCGACATGGAAAGAAAAGGCAGCAGTACTAGTAATGATGATGGTCTATATTATGATCCTCCCTCGGGAAGAAAGATGACCATGGCTTGGATGGTTTGGGGATTCCTCCATGTCCTCGCTTGTGCAATGTACATCTATGGCATGGTGCTACGACAGCAAGTCTTACACAATAGTCAAGAATGCATCATGACGTATTCGCAACGACAACTCATTCCCATTCCCATTGTCCCAACCACCACCCCAATCAACAACAAGTTTGGTCTGTACAAATTTGTCGATCAACGAGATCCTCGTCCCCATCATCGAGCCATGCTCCATGAATGGCTCCAGGTGGTCCGACAGACACAACAACAACAACAACAAACCAATAGTAATCATCAAGAAGACTACCAAGAAGCGACACGGCTTTATTTGCAGAAGATCCAATCACCACAACGGCAATCCAGCCCCAGTCAAAAAACAGTCCTGAAAGAGAATCATTACTGTGATCCAACTGCGGAAGTATCCTCCACCACCAGTGAAAATACGACAAGCGATACTGTGGCAGTCTTGTACATTCCCGGACACTGGGGCAGCTACATGCAATCCCGATCCATAGGGGCGCACGGGATACAATTGACCGCGGCCCAAGATCGTGTACAAACCCAAACCGTCGTACAAGCCTTGGCGCAACAATCATGGAAGGGTCGTTTGGCAGCCGCATCATCCAACCACCACAATAGTAGCAGCAGCAGCAGCAGCAGAAGTACTTTGGGTCTGGACCACTTTGTCTTTGATGTCTATGCCGTGGACTTTCGGGAACAAGGCGGGGCCTTGCATGCTCATTTTCTACTGTCCCAGACCGCGTTTGTCGCCCGCGCCATACAGCACCTCACCAAGACCTGTCAGTTATCCCAAATCATCGTCTTGGGACATTCCATGGGAGGGTATGTGGCACGATTGGTTCCCATGTTGTATCCGGAAACACGGCCCTACCTACAGACAATGATCACCTTGGGAACCCCTCATGCCCATGCCGTCTTTGGATGGGAAGCCTCTCTTTACGAGTTGCATCAAAGGTACTTGTCGTCATCGTCGTCATCATCGTCCGAAGGGAGGATGAGCAATCACGCTCAAGGCACTACCAACAACAACGGCACAACAGTGGAGCACAATATGGCATTGGTAGCCATCTCGGGTGGTCTCCGGGATGAAATGATACCACCTCTAGCTTGTAATGCAGTAGGAGCGTTGTCCCATTCTATTTCGGTAAGCAAGCGCGGTTTTTCTTGGATGGATGTGTACCGTACAGGGTGGGTCGCCGACAACAGACACAACATCATTCTAATACTTACTATGTTTTATGGCATGCCTCCTTTTCCTCTTCTTCTTCTTCTTCTTCTTGGGCAGGTCCTGGCACCCGTCATTATGGATCCTGGGCCCATGGGTGCCAATCCTCACCTTGGGATGGATCATCGGGGAATCGTCTGGTGTCACAATCTCCTGTCCGTGGTTCGACGCATCATTTTCTCCATGGTACAACACGACAATAACAACAATAGCACGGGCGCATCGTCTCCTACCAAACGACTAGAACAAGTAACAGATCTACTGAGCTTACATGATGATGACAACGGCGACCATCGCACTACGGATTACCACGCAGCTTTGCAGGAACATCAATCTAAATTCATGGTATGCTATTATTTGCCAAACTCGCTGGGATGGCTGACTGCCGTTTTTCGTGGCTCACGTCCTCTTTTCATGTCACATTATAGAAACTCTATGGATTCTTGCCATCCCTTGCCATGGAATGTGCCATGTTATATCATCTCGAGGTCCTAGTGGGGCTTTATGTCCTTTTGGCTTGTTGCAAATGGGCCGGGCTTGGATGGATTGTTGCGGATCTGGTAATAAAACAATCCTTGGCGGTTACTTTTGTTGCTACTGCAGCAGCGCCGTGGATGATGAATGCTGTCCCCTTGACCATGGCCATTGGTTTGGCGACTCGTACAAATTATGACATTCATGTTCTCAGCCTAGCGATCCTGGCGCTTGTGGCTCATGCCGTTCAATGCCTAGTACAATGGGTCTTGGTGGCGGCGGGCTGGGCATGTATCCACAGCAAACAACAAAATTCCTCCGGAAATCAGGATCGTCCGTTACTGAACGTACGACTCCTGTCCACGGGGCTCTGTTTGTTGCTGTTGGGAGTACAGTGTGTTGGCAAGTTTAGCCATTGGCGAAATCGAATGTATCTGTCATTCATTGCTGCTGTGTACGTGTGTGTCCTTGGTACCGGCATTGTCATACAAGGAGGCATGCATCACCTGTCTACGGCCGGCAGCGAAAGTCAAAGAACACACGTTCCGTCTGGAAACGCTCACTACTTTGAGAGTTCGAGATGGCTAGGGCTGTCATCCCTTCTCTTTTTGATGACACCCTTTTTAATCACCGGAAAGGTCATGGCTTTGTTGTCCATTTGGTCGTTGGATGGAGGGGATGAAGCCCCCAGCATAGTTCATGGCATTGCTGATTTTCTCCCATCATCTGGTCTGCAATCCTTGACCGTCTTTGCCTTTTTACCGATTGGCATTCGAACGGCATGGTATCACCACAATCCTTCGATAAGGTTCGCATCTACGAATATTGACACTGCTCGAGCCGCAATCATGTTTGTGTCTATCCTTTTGGCAGGGCCGTCTCTCTTTCAAATGGGGCAAGGTTTCCGGGCTGGCGAGTTATTGGCGGTCCTGGGTTGGGTAGAGTGCTTCTTTCTTCCCTTTTGTTAGTTAGTTAGTCTGTCCAGCACAACGGCAGTCTGTTTTCGTGGAGGGCTCATGATATGGGAGTAGGATGGGAATGGCCCGTTAGGCGCCGCTGGAATTACTCACTTTTACCCAGCGACAAGCACCATAAAGTGCCCAGAGCCACTCTGTCAATGGCTACAACAACAGAAACTAGTATACTTCAACAACAAGAAGTAGTAGAGACTTCACTCTGAAAGAAGCCAAAGTTCCGCGCACAGCTTTTCCCCCTTCCCTAAGTAAAAGCTAGAAGGGGGACTCTTGCTAGTACAAAAGTAAAATCCTACTAAATTGATACAAAAATATTGTTCCGGCATCAGATGCTCGATCGCCGGTCAATCACCCAGCTACGCCAGCAAGTTGACTGCTCCAAACTAGTTTGCCCATAGAATCAATCAGTACACGTTGGCGCTCAACAATTTGTCACCTTCACCAGCCTCATCATCCGTTGAAATAGATCCATACGATTGCTTGGTACCCTTACTACTTGTACCAGAGGCATCCAATGTGGCATTGACCATCTTTCGTTGTTCCTCACGAGCGGACCATACATCCACTACAGGAATCAAAAACAAGAGTAAGAGACAACCCATCTCCACCATGTGAATCATGGCCCACCTGCCCTCGCTACACGTAGTTGTTGCAATGTCGTCTTCGGCATCATGACAGGTTCCTTCAATCCAAAGAGCCACGGGCGCAATGGTCAATTGGGACAATCCCGAAGTCGAAAAAGACAATCCCGACAAGACACCAAAATATCGAAAGCCAATCTTTTTGGACAAGGAAGCAAAGTAATAGGGGAACAAAAAGGCACGAAAGACGGCATACAAGACAAAACTGGCCGTCATGATGGTTTCGTTATTGCCCGCAATCAACAAACACACTTGTTGCAAAATTCCCAAACAAATGGTAATGACCGCCGTGGGTGTAAATCCTACCGAATCGAGCAAATACCCCGAAACGGGAGCACACACAATGGCCCCGGCATCAATAAAACTGAGCAATCGTGCCAATTCGTGTTGTTGTCCGACATCAAACAATTGTTGATCTCCTAGTTCGGTGGTGACGGTGGCAATATAAAAATTGGCCCACCAGCTGGTCACCAAAAAGAAGAGACTTAGGCGGAGATAGACACCACTGGTCAATTGTTCGGTAAAAGTACGATCTTTGAGCGGTACTACCACTGTGGCGGTGGTGTTAGTGGTGTATAGTGTTCCTTCTTCTCCAGGTTTTGATACTTGACGTTGCGACAGAGTCAAGTCGACTTCCAAAGCTTCTTCGCGACATACTTCTCGTTCCGACAAGTGCCCATCTCGTTCTTCCCTGACTTCATAGGGAGCATCGGGCCAAATGAAAAAAGAGGTCACGGCCGACAAGGCCACCAATACCGCCAAGCCTTGGAAAATCTCGCGCAAACTCCAATCGGTCGCTTCCCAAATCACGTCCATGACGGGCAAGACGGCAAAACTAAGGGTAATCGATTCGGCCACGCATCCCATGACAAAAAAACGTCGTTCGGGAAACATGTTGCCCGTGTGCATGAGACTGGTCTGAACGCCGGGTCCTCCAAAGGCCATGAGACACGTGCCCATCGCAAAGACCTGGAGACTTCCCGTGGGCGCGTGCGCAAAGACAAAACACCCCAGGGCGACCACGCCATTGGAAAAACAAGAGCAGGCGCGGGGACCCGCTTTGTCCAGAATCAAGCCCAAAAACAAGGGCGAAATATAATTGACGGACGCCGCCAGTCCATACAACATGGTGGTTTGATCCAAGGTGAGTCCAGCTTCCTCGGGGGCAATCAACATACTCCCGGCAATTCCAGCCCATCCAATAATCAATCCGGCCGCCAAGGTGATTTGAAGCATTCCCACAAATACCAGTGTCACACGTGTACCGTATGACACAGGAAGGGGTGCTCCTGCGGCATGCAAGGTCATGATGATGGTGGTTGTTGGTGTTGGTGTTTTTTAGTGGCGAGAATTTTTAGGGAGTGAAAGAATCTATCTTTCTCAGAGAGACCAAAGCTTGGAAGAAGAAGAACGAATGCCAAGCCTTATTATAATATTCCTGATAAAGGCCTCTCCATCCACTTGACAACAGAATTGCTGGCAATCTGTTTTTCGGATACGAAAGCTAATAGTAAGAGTCGCACCAAAACAACAGGTGTACATAACAAATGAGTAGTACTCGCTAGCTAGCTAGCTAGCTACAGTACAGTAGTATGAATGGAAGGATGTTCCATGCACTCATGTTCGTGATGATGGTTGTCGCGGATAACGAGAACAAGAAGAGGGCAAGAAAAATCTTGGAAGAAGACAAAAAGATCACACCAAGTTCCGTGTTGAGAGAGTGAACTTTGACTGATGTTCGTGACGTCACAAAGAGGAGTCCCCCTCGACATGGGACCATCTCTGGTGTGGGGATTGGAACAAGAGAACGAACTGCTCACCACATGCCAGACTGCACAGCTACTAGAGACCACCTTAACCTTAATGGTCGCTGACCTGTTGGGATCAGCGGGTTTGGCCTGTTTGACACGGGTCACGATCACGGTTGCATGTTTTCTGACGCAATCAATGTCGAACACAAATTGGAAAGCAGACCGGCGTTGGATCGCCCTGTGTCTGATCTGTCTGTGGAGCCAACAAAAAGAAGAAGTGACACGAATGAACCGCACTGACTTGCAGCTGAACGGTTCCAGGTTTCGACATTCCGCATCTCAGAAACATGAGTGTGCCAAACATGTTTGTCTCGCAAATGAGCATTGGCTTGTTTCTGACAAAGCAACTTGTGGCATCCTCACTGACAACAGCAATCACTGTGCCTGAAACGCTCCAACATGAGTCATCCTTTCAAAAGAGCTTTTGCACCATGGTGTCCAAGTTGTTGACATTCAAGATGCGCCAGCAGCAGCCAGTTGCCAAGAAGAATGGCCGGATTGATGTCAGCTTTGGAAAAGTCGTGAAGGGACGTCCAGTGGCCATCAAGACTGGATCGCCTCTGCCAATGAATCAAACTGCCAAGATGGTTCTTGGGAGCTCCAAGAAAAAGAGGGGCGGTGCTGACACTCATGTCAAATGGAATTTGCTTGGTGACGTTCAGGCCTTGAAGACAGCTGTCATCATTGACATTGCCCGCCGCAAAAAAAAAGGCTGGCGACTCATGTGGAATTTCGAATGAGTCGGGTGGTCCAAGATTGACTCTGTCTCGTCATGCCAACCGATTCCAGGACATTGCCAAAGAAAAGAACCTTCCTGTTGAACATCTTGCCCGTGAGATGATCTTCCCAAACTCTCGCCGCGGTGGCGATGGTCTTCTCAATGAAAATGAAGTTCAGTTGTCATTGAGTTGTTGTCCAGCACCATGTGTCACAGAGACGAGTCCAACAGCGGCATCACGCGAGGCGAGGCTGTTCATTTTGTCACGGGGCTTGCTCAAATCAATGACCCCAAAGCAGCTGAGAGCCACTTGGATCATTTGGTTTGCATGGAAGGTTTGAAGGGAGTCAAGAATTTTGTCCAAACAGTCAAGACCCAAGCAACCACAACCAATCATGGTCAGAACCTGGTGGAACAACAACTTTGATGGCATGCGGCAGTTGAGGATGTGCTGGACAAGCAGGCTCGCTAGAGTCACCCACACGAAGAGCACAAGATCTTGAAAGACGGCTTCTTCAGAAATCCAGATGAGGCTTGTCTCATGGCAAATGCCGACGGATCCATGAGAGTTCTTGCTTCAATGAGCAAAAAGAAATCCAAAAAGAACACGCATGACAGCAGAACATGCGTCACAAGCTTGCAAGTTGGGATGGCTTCCGGCAGTCAAGGTCCCTCTGTGTTTTTGGCCAAGAGCAGATGTTGTCAAGCCATTGCCCTGCTGGTTTTCAAGCGCCCATGTGTCCATCAGCTTGCATGACAACAAGACATGGGTCAAGCCAGTGCCAGAGTTCTGCAAGGGCGCAGGAGCAATGCCAACAATCCAAAATCATCCTGGTTGGTGGATGACAATCACCCTTGGTGGTCTCAGTTCTCACATCAACTGCAACGCAGCATCAGAGGAATTTGTCAAGCACAGGATTCAAATTGTCAAAGAAGAAGGTGATGCTTCTCAAGTGAACCAAGCGTGCGATCAGCATGCGGCCAAAAAGGATGAGACGAACATGAAGACCAACTTCAACATGGTTCGCCGCAAGATTGGCAATGCACAGATCGATCAATTCGTTCTCATGGCAGTTGATGTCGAAGCTCAACTCAAGACGTCAGTTCTCACAAACGAGTTGATGCTCATCCATCCACATGTGCATCGTTCGTTGGCTTTGTCAAGAAGCTCGATGAATGTGGGCTTTTCATGTCAGGCAAGTGCCTCTTTGACAAAAAACCCCACTTGTGGATGCAATGCATGCATGCTGGTTGAAGTTGTCAGTTGAAGAAAGACAAGAAGTCATGACCATCATCAAGAATGCATGCGACATGTCAGCCTTGTGTGAAGTTCCAGTCAAATGGAATGAAGAGACTGTGTGTGGACTTGCGGCGTGTGTCAAATTGGTTGAAGCACACAAGTCGCGCTCTTGCTGCCATGTTGCAAGAAAGGATCCAAGCATGCTGGCAAGCGATGACGGAACAAATTTTGATCTTGTGCCGGCCGTGTCAGATGAAGAACGCGAAGTCAGAGATTTCTTTCATTGGAAACCAAAGGCCTTGATGGATGACCACTTGGTTGACAAGAAGGACAAAGAAGTTGAAATGAAACTGTTCAACTGCATTGCAAACCATGCTGCACAGTGGATGTGGAATGTGAAAAGGAACCAATGCTTGGAACCCGCGGCACAACTTGACATCATCATGTCAGATGATCAACGAGATCTGTTGATGCCATCCTGCAAGAACGTCCCACAAGGATTTGTTCTGCATGATGTCAAAGGCGACGGCACCAAGAATGAGACTGCGAAAAGAAGACTTGACATGATTGCTAGCAATGTGTCTTCCCATGCTTGTTGCTTGAACGATTCCAAGTGTCTCAAACAAATTCAAGAAGTCAATCAATTGACAGCCACTGTGGCGGCAGTTGCTGCAGACATTGCCAATGAGAAGGAGAAACGGAAGAAGAAGGCGGCTCAAAAAGCTCAGGCCGCAAAAGAGAACAAAGCCGTGGAACGTGGTGAAGAAGAAACAAAACACGCGGAGAAGCCACCAAAGATTCAGCTTCTGATGGAAGACTTTGAAACAGAACACCAGGATCAGAGTCTTTTGGCCACAAGACTTTTCCCAAAAGACTCTCTCATTGAAATTCTCAAGTGCTGTCACAACTCAAGACCAACAGGAGCTCAATGGATGTCCAAAGCAAAGGTTTGTGATGAGTTGGTGAAGTGCTTTGAGGCGGCAAAAACCAGCCATGGTGGCACTCCAAGGTGAGATTTTGCTGGAGCAATGTGCTGGCATTCGACTTCTTTTCTGCTCTGACAACTGCGATCTGGTGTCCAATTTGTCAGATTTCGCGGGTCCGTGGCTCAGGGGAGCAAAATTGGTTTCTCGACCATGTTGTCAGGAGAATTTATTGGAAGAAACGTTTCAATTACCTGATGAGCAGCCCATTTGCTACCCTTCATTTTAAGCCTATTGAAATCGAATTTGGACGCACCCGTGCACAGTTGTGACCTGTCCCAAAATGCCGGGTCGTCTCTAGCTAGCTAGCTAGCAGACTGCTGATGGAGCCAGATCCATGGCAGCATGGAATTGTGGTTGAGCTGTCGAGAATCTATTTTGTAAGTTACAATTGCAATGGCATGTTGAATTGTTAGTGCATTGTTTTTTGCTGTGATTGTCAAAAAGCATTTTGCTGTTGCCTAGGACACCCGCCACAGCCTGTGATCCCTGCGATCTTGATGCGAGTTGTTCTGCCATAAGAGGCAAATGGCGTGACATAAGCTTCCCTTCAATGGCACGGCACCGGTGTTCCCTAGCATAGATCTGACATGACAATGTGTGTAGGACAGGTCTCTAACTGCTCGGCACATTCACCCAAAGATCAATGAACAAGAACACAATGCCCAACCGAGCTCCCAATTCGACATAGAAAGCATCGATGCCTACGTCGCAAGACCTCTCGACTGGCGCCTGGTGTGGTGTCCCTGCATTTCTCCAAATAGATCCGAGGACTTTATCTTGTGTTCACCGCACAGCACTGCCCAGACACCAGTTATCCCTAAATCCTGCGGTTTGATGGCAATGACTGCTTCTGGACCTCCGGCAACGCAGCGCCAGTGCTCTGCATCCGAGTTGGTGGGATCGCAGGCATCAGCTATTGTTGTGCCATGAGGCAATCGGTGCATGTCGAGGCCTTCCATGTCTTGTGTTTTCGAGCCCTTAATTGCGCCAACCAGTGTTCGCTTCTTGGAGAATCGCGCCTTGATCAAATAGCCCAACGTTGGACGAATCATCGATGGAGCCCCCTGGTCATCTTCCAAGCCTCGGTTCATCACATCATCAACAGCACCCTCTTCGCACATTTTTTTGTTCTGCCAGCTAAACTGAACAACAACATCAGGCATTGGGCTGTCGCCAAGATTGATTGGCTCCAACCTACCAGTTCCGGGCTTCTTGCTGCAACGATGATAGCCCCAACAGCTGATGTCAGGATCACGTGAGCTGCCATTCTGAAGATGTGTTTTGTGTGTTCCACTGCTGAATCCCCATTTATTTTTACCCCATTTCAAGGCAAAATTGAGAACATAAGCAGAAGTGAACGCATTGTGTTGGTCCGATGGCATAACCAGGCGTGGCTTTCCATCCACCAACACAACGCGGAGATCGCCAACGCCAGCTTCCTCGAGAGCCTTTTGAAGAGCATCCTCCGATTTGTGCACACGATCACCTCCAATTAGTGTTGCTATTTCCAGAGGAAGGTCAACCAACTCCTCGCACTCGTCCTCGCTATCGTTTCCTCCTCCTTTCTCACCTCCAATTAATGTTGCTATTTCCAGAGGAAGGTCAACCAACTCCTCGGACTCGTCCTCGCTATCGTTTCCTCCTCTTTTCTCAACAAATCTCATCGCTTCCGTGGCCATAGCATCCTTCTTTTCTTCTTCAAACAATCAGTCCATTTACAGTGGGTTAATGTTGAATGAGAGTCTCATCGCCTCCGTGACGTCTTTCTTTTCTTCTTCAAACAATCGGTCCGTTTGCAGTGGGTTAATTCTGATTCCGAGTTCCCTTTTGTTTGCCCCGGCTTTGTTCGGATCGCTTTAGCTAGACAATCACCCTTTGCCTAAATTAACTTCCTTCTTGCGTGTTGAATGAGAGAGAAACACTGTCGACAATGGGACGTTCCTTGTTGTTTGCTGTTTGATGTAATTGTGTTGTCTGGTTGTACCGGAAGCTAACATCAATGCGTTTCTAAGCTGCGAGTGCCATTAATAGATGCTGTGCGCACGCATCGCTGGATTTGGAGACTTCGCCTTGACTCCGCTCACCATGCGAATAGCCCTCAACGGTAGGTAGGGTTGTTACTTTTTTCTAGTCCCGGTG
>Ga0163148_10002760_pt1 | contig 20373 bp, 21 predicted proteins | sample OliLakLV19MP7P2_FD_148606 | JGI IMG/M metagenome (GOLD analysis project Ga0163148, IMG submission 148606) | Freshwater microbial mat bacterial communities from Lake Vanda, McMurdo Dry Valleys, Antarctica- Oligotrophic Lake LV.19.MP7.P2 | ecosystem: Environmental > Aquatic > Freshwater > Lake >...
GTCCCTATACAATTGATTTTTGTTGGAACGAAGTCTTTTTACATATTCACTCAATATAAAGTCCATATATTATTGTCGTTTTAAAATTTGCTATAACGTTTTGCGGGTTTAAGAAGTTGGGGATTTCGGAGCACAAAATTGTCAAGCCACCACAAATGTTGATGCGAGGTAGAATGTTCAATTAACCACTAAACCCCCAATTTCTTAAACCCGCTGTTACCGGATGCCCTTCTGTCTGTCCGAAGCATTGCTGTGTCAAGTTTGCACACACTTTGTCCGAAGCGGTTTATATTTATTGCTTGTCTGTGTTAAGTTAGCTAACACCTGCGTTTGCATATATACTCTTTAGCTGATTAAGTCGGTTAATTGCTTCTTCAATTCTAATTTGAAGTTCGCCAACTTTAAGCCCAATTTCTTCAACATGCTGTTCAAAAAATTCTGTGTGCTTAACATCGTTCCAACTGTCGGATTCAGAGAAACCCAAATGAATGTCTTTGATTTTTTTTGGATAACCTAAACAAAAATCTACTTCTTGTCTTAGCTTGGCAATATACTGGTCAAGCACTTCAAGAGATTGCAGTCGGAATTGATAATTATTATTTCCCATTGTCTGTTAGTTTATGATTAGCGAATATTGTTGTTTAAGATTTTTTAATCGTTCAATCGCTAACTCGTACGAGTTTGCTGCTGCATTTAGCTGTCGCTGAATGTCAACAACAAACTCTTCTGAAAATTGATGATGGTTTTTATCATTCCAATCGTCAGAGTCGGATAGTTGCCTGTCTTGTCCTAAAACTAAATTTAGATGTTTGTAAAGTTCATCTTGCTCCTTTGTGAGCAAAGCAATATATCTGTTCAATACATCTATTGACTTTAGATTGAAATCTTTTGGATTTGACATGCTATTATGGATTAAAAAACATTCATACTTTTTAAAATTGCAACCGTTGCGATACCTACAACGGCAACCGCAATTATTATCATTTTGTAGTTAAATGAAAACGGTGCTGATTCATACCACACTGCATTCTCATTTCCATAAACCCAAATTGAATAATCTTTTGTTTTGAAGTTGTAATCAATTTGTGTTACAGGTGCATCTTCAACTCTCACCATTACACGAATAGGCATAACTTCCTTTTCAAGAAGTTTATTTTCCCTTCCTGGATTCGGAACAGAAGAAAACAAGGTGTTTAATTGTTCGTGAATTAATTTAGTGTTTACACCTTTGCCAACAAGATTGCTGTCAATGCTTTCATGCAAAAGGTCTAAAACTTCGTTGTTAAGTTTGTTGAACTCCTCTACATCTATTCCACCAACAAGCATCCGTTTTAATTCGTCCATTGGGTAGTCAAAGGTTTGCTCATAAATTTCTGCTCCTGTTATTTTTTTTATTTTCTCCTCTGGCACTTCTCCTTTGTATTGGGAGTTTTTAGTTTCAAAAAGACGGAATGTTTTTTTGACTTTAATAATTGTTTCAACATTTCCGAAACCTGTGCAGTTACCACACATTTGTTTTCCGTTACCGCATGAACAAACTTTATCAATAATCTTATCACCGAATTTTTCTGTCCACCTAACTTTACCTCCGCAAGTTTTGCAAGTAACCTCTCCGTGTCCACGACAAACTCCGCACTTCTGAACCTTACCTGTTCGGATATGCCCACCGTCATAAGATTTGGCAACAAAACCATCAGGCACTTTTTCTTGTCCTAATGAATAGAGCCAAAGGGATTCTTCCCCTACATCAGAAATTACGTTACCGTAACTTCCGTCAAAAGGAATTGTTTGAAAATTCCCTGTTTGTTCACCATAGAGAAACTTTGCATAGATAAGTTTCGCACCATCATCTTCTGACCTCTTGATTTCAGAATTTGAAAGTAGTGCTGGTGGAATGTGTGGACGCATAAATGAATTGCTCCACGAATCAACTGCGTTGATGATTTCTGGTTTTACCATGTTGTTAATTTTTAAATGTTTGAACTATGATTGTTGGAATTAAAAGAATTAATACAAGCGGAAGAAACGGAACTAAAAGTAGTAAAGAAACTAAACAACCTTTATTGTTTTGCTTTTTTTCTACTACGACTGTGGTTGATGATGATGAGTAATTATGTTCGTCAATTAGTGATTGTGCATAGCGATAATAGTTATCAATGTCCTCATGTGTCAAGTAATTTTCATCATTGATTCTATTTAGTAATTGAGAAATTTTCTCTCTCAAATCTTGTTCGTCAGATGTTTGATAAATAGTTACTAAGCGGTCAAGTTTTATTGCAAGTTTTTGTAAGTCGTTATGTTTATCATCGTCAAAAAATATTTTTGCATCTTCAATTAGTTTGTCAATATCTCCTTCTCTTGTTGATGCTTCTAAACTTAAAAACAATGAATCATAATGTCCTTCAAAATGAAATGTGCCGTATGGCATTTTGCGATACACATCCATAATTTGCAGTAACACACTGCCTGCTTGCTTTGCCAATTCAGGATTGTTTGCAATGCTTAAACATTGGTCAACTTTATCTGTGTATTTTTGGTAGTAAACTAAATGTGTCATATCAATCTGCTTTTTCAATTTGGATTAATTTGTTTGCATCTCTTTCTCCGTTGCTATCATTATAGATTGCTAAACCTCTGTCTAAATTTTTTGCACTGTCGTTGTTATAAGAAAGAAAACTATTTGACTGTGCTTCTGTCATACCTAATGCAATACGCAAAGGAATATTATCCAAGATTGACCGTCTAACAGAATCTCCGAGTGATTGCGTTGCTACAATCAAATGAATACCAAAAGAACGACCAGTTCTTATCATTTTTGAAACAAGTAAATCCTCTGCAAATTGTGTTGTCTTATAATCTGCTGAAGGAAATAAAAACTGAAATTCATCAATGATGCAAATGATTCTGTAAAGTTCAATTCCTTTTTCTAATAGCTGTTCAATACTCTTTACATTATGCTCTTTAAAAATCTCCCTTCGCTTTTCAAACTCGGCTTCAATCAATTTAAGTTTCTCAACAATGGTGGCAATGTTTGAAGTGCTTTCACATTCCAAAATATGTTCGTTGCCTTTAAACTCGTTAAACTCTACTCCCTTGCAATCAAAAAGCATGAAACGCAATTCTGATTTTGAATACTGTTTAATTGCATTATAAATAATTGTGTTCAACAAAACAGATTTTCCTTTGCCCGACTGTCCACCTATAATAGCATGATAATTTTCTGTGCCACTACCCAATTTGAAATTGTGAACCTTTTTATTAGCGGTAAAAATCCCGATAGGGATTTTTACTCCTTCTTTAATATTGAAGGATTCAATTGTAAATGTTCTTTGCTCTCTCTTTGCCTTTATTGCAGTGAGATTCGCAACAAGTTTGTCTTTAACTTTATCATACTCCAAATCAATTTTTAAGTGTTTGTAAAACGGTGATTGGTTTTGAACATGAAAGTCAGAATTGAAAAAACTGAAATGTTCTTTCTTTTCTTCTTCGTCTGAAAGAATGAAAAATGAATTGTTGTTTTTTGTGTTGGCTGTAATTCTATTTATGAGTGTTGTTATGTTTGTGTTCCTGACAAAATTTGTGTCGTTGAGAATGAAAATTGAATAAACTTTATCGGCATATTTTGAGTTTATCCAATAGTCAAGGAAACCATTGAAGCGAATGAGTTTGTTGCTTATGAGTTCTTTTGAATATTGAAGATATTTGTTCAATCTCCCGTTCAAATGGTTTTCGTCTGTTACCAGTTCAATTGAAACATTGTCAAGTGCAACTTGACTAACATAGTTGAAGGGCACTCCTAAATATGTAGGGTCATAAATCACAATCTCAACTTGGTTCGGTGAAATCTTATTTATTAATTCAAACAAGATGTTCTGCATGTAAAGTTTGGAATGTTCTTCATCTGTTTTGTGATAAAGATATACCATACCTTTAGCATCAATGAAGGGCACTAATGCAGGAAATGACAAAGAAGAATTTTTGAGTTTACCAACTTTAAGGAAAAAAGGTAAGTTGCTTTGATTCGCCTTTTCAATTTGCGAAAAATCATAAATGTCTTTTGATAAGTTGATGTTGTTAGGATTTATTTCACCCAACAAGCCAACCATTTTTTCCTCAAATGTTTTCATAAGATTTTACTTGTCTTGGTTGATTAAATATTTTACAGTGTAATAAATGACAAGTCCCCCAATTATCAAAGTCGCAACGAATGCAAATGCAATAAACATGAGGTAACACCAAGCTGCAACAAAATAAAGAGTTGCTGTAATTCTTGCACCGTTCTTTATTCCACGATGTGAAAAGGAATCTGTCCAGTCGCTAAACTTAACAAGAATTGAAAGCATTGGTTGAATAACCAGTCGTGCAAACCAACCTCTTTTATATGAATTGATTTCCTGTTTTTTTCTTATCCATGCTTCAATGTTTTCGGTGAAGCCGTTTACGCTTTCAGCGTTTGCACCTGCGATTGCACCACCAACAACAAGCGGTGTCGCAAGAAGTAAAATGTTAATCGTGTCCTGTGTCATATTTTGTTTGTCAGGTTAATTGGTTTTTTATTTGCAAAAGTAATATCTGTCATTTTAAAACTGAACTTCAAAGTTAGCACTGTCGTCATAGGGTTTCCGGTAACGTTTCGAGGCTACACGCAGTGCGGGATTATTAGCACTACACTTGATACGAAGCACAAATGTTCAACCTTGCACAAAACGGTCATACGAAGCACTGCACCCCGCATTGTCGTGTAGCCCATGTTACCGGATAGCCCTTCTTTTGTCGCCCGATGCGATGCAATCTCAACCATGTCACGAAGGTAAGTAATTGAGATTTATATTCAAGTCAAAATAGTCTGAATATGCAGTGTCGTTGTCGTGCGGTTGGAAAAAAATAAAACACCGAAGGGTGGGAGAAAAAATTTTGAAATTCTTCTTGGGTGGCGAAAAAAATACTCTCTTAAAAACTTTGGTCGTGGGCTGGCTTATAGCGGTTTTTAAGAGTGTATTTTTTGTGGGTGGCTTTCTTTCGTGTCCACTATTACAAATTGAATAGTCTGTTCGGATGTAAAGGAAAGTCGTCTGTTACCAATGCTGAAATTGTTTGTCCCTTGTAGTTGAACATTACTTTGTATCGGGCTTCAATATTTATCACTTCGTTTTTTCTATAAGGTTTAGTCGTGAAAAGATTGATTGAACATTTGCCGTCTGTTACTTCTGCACAAGAAATAGAAAATAGCCCTGAACATTTTGTTACTTTCAGGTTGTGAAATTGAACCAATGAATCAGCAAATACAGATTGCTTTTCATACAAGTCGCATAGTTTAATGTCCGGTTGAAACCAAGTTGCAAAATGATTTTTGTTGCAACCTGAAAATGCAATGCAAACTGTTGTCAATAGAAATAATTTTCTCATGCTGTCTATTTAAAAATTCAGTGCCGAACTGTCAAGCCGGGCACCGGAATCGTGTTAGTTCACTTTTGCTACATAGTTTTTCAATTCCATTTCTGTGTCATAACCGTAACCTTTTACATCAGCACCGGCTGACTGAAAAAATAAGTCCCAAAACAGTTTCACATTTTCAATCTGTTTGCCACTAAAAGCACCGGCTTCTTTGGTGCTTGTCACACCGTAAACCAAAACTTTTACTCCTGCTAAGTCTGGTATTTTGTCAAGATCTTTCAGCTCCAACACTTTCTTGTTTACTTCATCGTCTTTCAGTCTGCCAAAGGTTGTAAAGTCAAAAGTCTTGGCACTGTTCTCATTCACCATGTCGCTAAAAATTACAATGCAAGTTTCATATTCAAAGTTGTCGTTGCCCTGTGCATCGTTCAAAATTCTGTCTGTCGTGCTGCTGTAACTCTTTTTGGTTTCCACCAATTTCTTGGCTTCGTTCAAAGCGTTTACAATGTCGGTGTAGCCACCACAGTCCTTACGTTCTTTACGCTTTGCTAAAATTGTCTTGGCAATTTCTTCTTTCACTGTTACCATCAGGTAACGTTTCAATCTTGCACGGGTGCTGTCCGCTTTGTGGTTCACACCGTCAGCTTTGTTTTCAAAATTCATTTCTGCAAGGTCAAAACTGTAAATACGTTCTGCTTTGTCTTGGCTGCATCCATCTATAAACTGCACAATCAATCTGTCCTTGTCGCCAATGTTCGGTAAAATGGTTTCCTGTATGGTTGTAATGTAGCGTTGCATAACTTGTTCAGGCACGCTGATAGAATTGTCTATCAGCACTACATAGTTTTTGCGTTTGGTCGTGTCGCATCCGGTAAGCATTACCAGTATGCTCAATAAAATAAGTGTTATCTGTTTCATTTGCATTTTGTTTTAGTGGTTAATAATTGTTTGCGGTAATTCCTTGGTGCGTCCGTTCATCTGCTCTTTGGTAAAAATTAAAGTGGGCTGCACTGGTGTAATGTGCAGCACCTCTTTTTTGTAGCGTTCCATTGCTTCCTTTTCAAAAATGTTATAGGTTTCGCAAAAGTGCCCTGCAAGGTTTTCCTTTTTAATGTTGTGCTTCTCGTTGTAATTCTCCTTGTAAACTCTAAACTCGTCCAATACAGTCCAAGTGTCGTGTAACTCACATTTAAAGTGGTCTTCCATCTGTTGGTTGTTAGTGGCAATAGTGCTTTCCTTCTTTGCAATTTCTTTTTCTGCTCCTGCAATTCGCAAAGTGTTTTTGTAAGCATTCAAGTATCTGCTTCTCTTGTATGCATAATAACCCACCGCAATAGGCAACAACATTCCAAGTATCATTACAACATATTTGGTTGCATCATCTCCACTTGCACCCTCTAAAACATTGCTTCTTTTTAAGCACAGCCAGTAAAAAAATACTTCAAATGCAACACATACTAATGTTACAAGCCCAAACTCAGCCCAGTTTCTTTTTTTAACTTCTACCTGTTTGTATGCAGGTTTGTTAATTGCCATTGCAAACCATTGTTCAAAAAAGTAAAAGCTAACTCCTGTTGCTGCTAACGCAACAAAGCATCTTAATAAAGTCCAGCCTAATCCCTTTGCTTCCATCACACTTTCAATAGCAAAGTAGTTACAAGCAGTTTCGGCAACCATTCCAACAAAAATCCAAAACCATAATTTTCTAACAGTTCCTTTAATGCTATCCCATTCATCAGCATCAACTGTTGGGTGTTCATACCACTTTAGCAATTGTGCCTTTCTTGTTTTAATGGCTTCAGCCATTTTCTTGTTTTGGTTCTTCAGCCGTTTCGCCAAATTCATTGTGCGTTGCATCAGCCAGTTTAAAACCTGCGTTGCAAAACCTTTAATTCCTTCGGTGTTCTTAAACCATGCTTTAAACCAAAGCATAAACCACATGTATCGTGGCATCAGGTGTTTTGTAATTGTTTTCATTGTCTTTTTTTTTAATTGTTTATAAATGATTAGTTATTTACTGTGTGATGATTGTTACAGTAGCTCCATTTACAGTAATGGTGGTGCTGCCGTTTCCTTTTACTTGGTAAGTAGTTCCGTTAATTGTTACTGTGCTTGTGCTGCTTGTTCTAACCGTGTTCACATTCCAGTTGTTGCCGTTATTGTTTGGCTTTGTAGTATTCCAGTTTATGTTGCTTGGTGTTTCTTTAATTGTGTTGTTGCCGTTATAGGCATACACATCTTCACGCTTGTATTTTGTTAGCGTTGCAGTTTCTAAAATTGTTGCTCCAGCATACTTGCTGTCTTGCGGAACAACTCCAATGTTCCAACCTGTTTCAGTTGTTTCTATAAATGCGTAACGCTTTCCGTTGTGGGTGTAATAACCGTTACAGTTGCTGCAATAAATGGCAGCTGCCATGTGGCCGGGTAAACTCACAAGCACTGCATCAAAGCCAAATATTTTAAGCAGTGCAACAGTTAAGGCAGCTTTATCTTCGCAGTCACCATTTTCTATAAGCGTTTCAATTGGGTATTTAGGGTAATCCCAACCATTGTTGTAAGGGTCACTTTTATATGGTATCGCTTGTTGCACAAACGCAACTAAATACTCGGCTAAGGTAAAGCCGGTGTAACCAAGGTCTTTGGCATCTTCGTCCAACACCTTTGCTAATTGCAGTAGGTAAGGGTGTGTGCTGTATTCGTTAGCATAAGCACTCTGGGCTTGCGTTTTTGACAAGCCACGGTAATACATGTAATCGCTGCAATTAAAAGTAAGCTGGTCGGTAAAGGTGTAACCGCCATAGTTCCATTGCACGGTGCGTTTGTAAACGCTGTTCTGTGCATTTGTGCTCTGTGCTGTAAACACAAGCAAGCAAAGCACAATCATCAGGTGGCTTATGAGCCACTGTAAAAAACGGTTTGTGTAAAATGAATACTTCATCAGTGTTTGATTTTTAAGTGAATGAATTTTTTCGGATAGTTGATTACTTTGAACTCACTTGTTCAAAGCCTCACTCGCCTTAAATCATTTACCTTAGAAGTATTTCAAAGAACGGGTCAAAAGTATTGGGCTAAAAATTATCCCTGATTATCTTTTGATTTTATTTTCTGCTTTCTGTTTCGGCTGCAAACATAATACTGTTCACATTATCCTCAATTATTCTGTTTTGCTATTTCTTATTTCAACTTCACGGTGCAACAATACGGACACTTAAATTATCCTGAATTATTCCGTTTTAAATCAACTCGCATTTCATCAACCATTCTATTTCTTCGGGCAACATTTTTCTTGCACAAATTTCATTTACTTTCAGGCAAAGTTTATTCAACTCTGTTCCAGGTGCACTGGAATTATAATTCTTACTCATCCCAGTAAACATGACTTCAAAGCAAAATTCCTTCATTGCTGACAAACCTTCTTTGGAAATTATTTTAGCGTCATTCTTTGAATACCAAAGAGCCATCCAAATTCTTCTGAAAACCAACACAGAAAATAATTCGGGTTCGTCAGAAGAAAGGGACATATTATATTTTACCTTTAGAGTATAAACATCTTTGTATTTTCCACTTCTTTCACTTTCAAGCCAAGTCCAAATTTCATTGCATTTGTCATCTATACTTGTCCAATATGTATCTCTTTCATCAGAGTTCCATTTTTCAATGTATTGTTGTTGAAGAGAAGTATAAGTAGCATTTCTGCCTTTGTTCTCGTTATTTATCCAATTTACAGAAGTAGGTATTGAATATCTAAGTTTAAATGCCTGTTCACATGATTCAAATAAAACATCAGAAAGCACTTTCCATTGGTCGGCTGTGGTCAGGTTTTCTTTTTTAAATAATGAAAAGCGAATGCCCATCAGGTTGCGAATGTGATGCACCACAAAATCTGCTTGTGAAGTGATAGTAAACAAACTTCTAATTCCGTTCTTGGCTGCAAAGTCCAGCACTTCATAACCCTGCAACGGTTGCCAATAAGTTTTTTGCTTTGCATCCATGAATAAACGCCAATCAGAAACAACAGCAACAATTTTGTTTTTAGTATCGTCTTTCAAAATTTGAATTGCGCTTGCTCCGGTGGTGGCTACTTCAATTTCATATTCTTTACCTAAATAATTTTTCACTTTGACTAACTCTTCTTGTAAATCATCTACAAACAATACTTTGTATTTTGTTCTGTTTTCATTCGAAATATTTTCACCCTTGGGTATCAATTTTTGATTGCAAAGCAAAATGAATGACGATTTCAAATCATTAAATTCATATTCCTGGTTGGTCTTAATGGATTTTTTGATTTCGGTTGTAAATTTTTCTAAACCAATCAACCGCTTTTGTTCTGCCGATAAGTAGGGAGAAACTTTTGCAATGACTGCATCAACATCAGCATTAAATTTTAAGTCGTGGTTTAGTTTGTCAATTACAATTCCTTTCAAGTCGCAGAGCATTGTTGCTACATCGTGCAATGATGCCTTGTTCAATGGCTGCAAACTCTCTGCAAGTTTGGTTAGTTGCTGTTCTTTGAATGGTGATTCAATAAATGCTGAACCTCTGCCAAACAAAATTTTGTATTTGATTTCCTTTTCGCTTTTCGTTTCAAAATATTTTTGCTGAATAGGGCTGTAAAAAATAATTGGGGAAAATGATTTTGTTTTTGTTCGGATGAAATTGGCAATGTCAAAACCGTAATTGCTGCTCAACTTTCTTCCTTCCCAATTCAGATGAACATAGATTAAGTAAACGAAATTGCTATCGTTTATAATTGCCTCCAACTCTGCTTTTGAAATAATGTTCTTGCAGCTCGTTGGTTCGGGTGTAGTTGGATTGCAGATATGGAAGTATTGCTTACTCATTAATGATAAAAAGTTTGTCCTTTTCTTCTATTAAGTCAAAATAAAGTGAAGGGTCGTTTTTTAAATCTTTGGCAATTGCTTCTGATAAATGAACTGCTCCGTCTTTCACTCTACCGCTTTTATCAGTTGGCATATTGTGATTCAATATTTCATCAAGTAAAATTTTCTTGTCAGTTAATTTAAGAAGTTCACCAACTCTTTTCTTGATTCTAATTTTCGTTAAATGAGTTTCCTTAGAATAAACGCTATTGTAGTATTGCAGATAAACATAAAGTAAGCGGTAAATAAAAGTTTCGTCTGTTCCGCCTCCATTGTCTTGTATCATAAATTCTTTTGTGAAATTAGATGTCTTAAATATCTTATTTGGTGTGTTCTGATGCCTATTGGTATTTCCTAAAGCGTGTAACCAAGATTCAAAATATATTAAGCTGTCTGCTACTCCAAAGAAATTGTAATCTATGTAATGAGAAGAAGCGTTGCGAACTTGTGTCAAAAAATGAAAGAAGTAGTTCGAATCAAATGTGTTTCCAAATTTAAAATCCATTTCAAGGATTTTTCCAAGGTTGGAGTTAATAGCAGTAGGGGTAAAATTTTTATCATTGCTACCAATGTTTGTCGCAAAGTATTCTTCTTTGTTGACATAGGCACGAAGTGCCATCCAAGAATTTTTAAGAAGATTAATTATAGAAGGTTTTTTTGTGTTTGAATCCCACCATGAAACTGGAACACTTGGACTTTCAAGCAATTCAATTTGCTTCCAAATTTTTCTAAGGGAAACATACAATTCAGATGATTCCAGTGAAGTATATTTTTCAATTTCTTTTTTGAAAGCAAAATAGTTTTCTCTTTTCTGCTGAATAGGTGTGTCCGGTCTTGTGTCCTTTATCAGCCAATTATCAACTCCGTTTGAATCAAGAAATTTTAAATACTGAATCTTGTTGCTTGATGTGTGCATCACATACGGAATACCTTTGCTAATTCCTCTTTCTCCTTTCTTACCCTTTATAGTTTCAAAAAGCTGGAAGCCACTTTTAGTTGAAAGTTCTTCTGAACTCATCCAATTATTTGATTCGTGTGGTTCTTCCAAATAAAAATCCGACAAGACTAAATCAATATCTTTTATTTGGTCTGTTAATGTATATGCTGTTTTGGGGTCAGTTAAATTTTCAATCTTAGTTTTATCAAAATTGCCTTTAGTTCCTTTGGAGTTATTGTAAAGTAGAAATCTGAATTTTGTTTTTGGTTCAAATATATTTTTGAATGTGGTTGTCCATTCATTTAACTGGTCGTCAATTACCGCAATACTTCTTGCAACTGGTGTTTGTTCGTTTTTGGGTTTTTCACTTTCTTCATCGGACAGAAAATAAGTTTCTACATATTGCTTTTGATTCAAACTCCAACCACTCAATAAATTTTCAGAAGCATTGTTGAATTGAACAAAAGCATTTTTATCAATTTCTTCTTGAAGTGCTTTTGCAAAATTTCCATCATACTCACACTGCACAAATGGCAACAAAGTCAACACATAATTTTCTGGTCGCAATGCTGCAAGATGTTCTTTTGAAATAGGTGAATAGAAAACAACTTTTAGTTTGTCTTGGCAATCTTTGAATTGATTAAGTAAGTGGCGGTAAATTATAACTCCACCTTGCTCCTGTAGTTTGAGTTGGTTGAAAGTGCAATGAACATCAATTACAAAAATTGTGTTACCGTCTTTCTGCTCTTTCTCTATTGGAAGATTCGCAATATCAAAAAAGCCGTCAATTTTAATGTCGCCAGATTCCTGAACTGCTGTATTGGAAATAAAAACTCTTTGCATTACGGTTTGCTTTGTTTCTTTAAATAGTCCTCAACATAAGTCAGCAATTCTGCTTTCGCTTCTTTTAAAATCTTTCCCTGTTTATTGTTTGTTTCATAGGGGCTTGTTTCGACAAACGCTTTAAGTAGTTCTTCAAGGACGTGGTCAAATCCTAACAGAGCATTCCAAGAATTGTCTTGCAAATCATTTGAAGTTAATTCATTTATGAATGCTTTGAAGTTTTGTTCTAAAACATAAAAATTAAAGTAGCTGACTTCATCGGTTGTTATTTCTATCTTTTCTTGACTGTTGTTGCCATAGAAAACAAAGATTGCATCTTTCACAATTGGGTTTCTTTCAGAACTTGAAATCATCAAGTTGCTATCAGAATAAAAACTTTGATGCACAAAAACAATGTCTGCTTTGTTAGTTGTTGCAATGTTTTCTACTACTGGAATTTTATATTCCTTGTTTAGTTTGCTGTAAAAATCTTGTCTGTCGAGATGAAAAGAATTGCTCTTTTCGTTTTGTGTATCTATGAATATAATTTTCTTCATTTCAGTTCGTGTTGAATGTGAATGATAAATTTTAGTTTGTCAAATGATTGTATGGGAATATTCTCTTTTCTAATCTCTATGAATGGATTTTTTGTGTCCTGCGAATTTAACTTAGCATCTCTTGACAATAGAAAGTGTGATATTCCTGTTGCATCAACTATTTCTAAATCTCCGTGAATTCTAAATAGATTGAAGTTGCTAAGAATGAATTTTGTGAAATAATTTCCAGTAGAAGAATGTGCCGTCTTTAATCTGCCAAAGAAACCATCAATGCTAAAATGACTTTGAGTATCTCCTAAAAAATCTACCGTGATTTCTAACCTTTTATTTTTAAATCCTGTTTGCTTATTGCCTTCATGCTTACATTCAATGAGGAGCGCATTGCCGGTTTGCTCTCCTCCTTTATTTTCCTTTAAGAGAGAAATAAATTCTTCGATAAAAATAAAATCAATATAGTCATACTTAAAACTATGATAACTTGAATTAGAAACTGATTCGTAAAATTTACTTTTACTTTTCAAAAATATTTCATTTGGCTTCTCTGGATAAACATTTAGTAAAAGCCCTTGATGTGTTTTTTCTCCGTTCGTTAGAAACGTTTTGAATTTATCTTCCCTTGCAATGAAGGGTTTTGTTTCTTCCAAATATTCAACTGCTTTAGCTTTCCAAAGTTTAAGTGTATCGTTATCTACTGTATCAACAGCATGAGAACGGTTTCTCTTTCCGGTAGGATTATCTTTGTCATAGTCAAGTATTTTAGCAAAGTCATCAAATAATTTTTTAAATTCTTTTCGTCTACCTTCTAAAATTAAAGCCTCAGTATTTTCGTATGTCCACTGTCCAGCAACTACGGCACTTATTCTTGCTGATAAAATTCTAAATAAGCTTCTTTCTTCTGCTGAAATTTCATCAGATATTTTATACCCTAAAATCAAGCCCCCAAGATTGCGAAACTCAATTTCATTATTTGCTTTTCTTACACCGCAGATAGAAGGAAAATATTCTACCCAAGATTCATATACTAAAGAAATAAAAACTATTTGAAAAAACAGTTCAACCCAGTTTTCAATATGTTCTTTTGTATCAACATCAGTAAAATAACCAGGGTTAGTTTTGTGCCAAAAGAATATTGCTTCTACAAATTCATTTTTTAGTTTTACTAATTCTGCTTTTGGTTTAAATATTTTCAGAAATACATTAAATGGTTTGGAAATTGGAGAATTAGCTGTATCAAACTTAAAATAAGTTGACTTTGAACCTTTTTTCTTTTGGATTAATAGGTTATTTATTTTTTCGTTACTGTCAACTTCCTTTATTGAATCCGAAAGAAGTATACTTAGTGCATTTTTAAAAACTGTTAGTGAATTCTCTTTATTCTTTGTTGCTATTATTCTATCAACTGGTATTTTAATTGAAAACAAATTGCTCTGTTCGTAAAAACTGAAGTGCCAATTTTCATCTGAAGAATAACAAAGTCTAAATCCAACATCTTTCAAGAATAACCTACTTAATACAATTGCAACATTATTTGAAAGGTGTGGGTTACTCTTTAATTCTTCATCTTTTCGTTTGAATAAATTATTTCTCAGTGAGTAGTAAACATTAAGTGCCAGTAGGGAGTATTTTTCATTTAGTGAATGGAAAAAGAAATTGGGTGAAAGGTTTTTCGTTTCCCAAGATTTTAATTCAGTGAGTTTAGCATAAGAGTAAGAAATTACTTCAATATGATTTTTTTGACTAATAAAATCGCTATCACACAATTCAACAAAGAAGTTGTCTATTTCTTTTTCATGCTCATAATATCCCAAAATTGAAAAGGGTAATTGTGAAAGCAATTTATTTAATGAGTAAAATGTATCCATTAATATCTATCTATTTTGTCGTAGCCCAAAGTAATAATTTTTTTGCCTTCAACCTTTCCGGCTAATTCATAAGCAAGGTATAAACCATACAATGAACTAAAACCTAAATTTTTTATTTCTGTATCATATCTGTAATGAAATTTTAAAGGTTCTAAGTCAATGCCGGAAGTGAATTTGAGTTCATCAATATATTCCATTGCCAATGGAATATGTCTGCAATCAATGTTTGCAGCAATCAAACCAAACACAATTTCATTTGGGTTATCTTCAAAGTTCGGTCTGTATGCTGAAATGTGAATGTCTTTATTTGCCTCTTTCAAAGCCTTGCTTATTGCCACTGTTGAAGTGCCGTTTCCCATTGCCAAAATAGCATAATCAATTGGGTGAGGCACATCTCTTGCTATTTCATTACCAATCCTTGAAAACACATAAGTTATTACATCCGCCTTTTCTTCTGAATGGTTTGTAACATAGAAATCATCTTCCTTTACCATTTCTCTTAGCTTGTCAATGCAGTTGTTTACATAACCTTTAACCTTTACAATAGTGGTTGTTGCACGCATCATTGGTTGTACCCTGTTTTCAGGTAAAATGTCGGGAACAAGGATGGTAACATCAAATTCTAAAGCTTCACAAGCCAATGCCAATGCAATTCCTGAACTGCCGCTTGTAACTTCCAAAATTTTTGTAGCTCCGGGTTTAATCAATCCCAATACTTCGCAAATAAACAAATGCACTACCCAAAACCTTGAATAGTGATTATTGCCCATTGCATTTGTGTATTCCATCTTTAAATAAAGTTGGTTGTTGTTTGGTAAATTCAGTTTGTAACATTCTGTGTTGCCAATTCCGAAATATGCTTTTCTATATTTCGCTACCCTTTCATTTCCTAATTCATTGGGCAAATCAAAAATATCTGCAAGTTTATTTGTCCCATAAATAAACTGCTTAATGTCTGGTCTTTTACTTAGCTCTCTGTTTACGGTAGATACCGTCTTTAATTTTATTTCAAGTCGTAACATACTTATGCCTTATTATATTTTACAGGTTTCCCATTTTCAATTACCATAAAAATAATTCCAACTTCAACATCCCCATTTACAAAATTCACTACTCCTGTTGCTCCTTCAAAATTCTTTTTGTTCCTGATGTATTCACTAATTTTTTGTCCATCATAACCTTGTTTTTCAATTGCCTCTTTAATTAAATAGATTGCATCGTAAGCATTTGCATTTACCATAGTAGGCTCTGTATTATACTTTGCTTTGAACTTCTTGTAAAATGCAAATACACTTTGTTTGGTAGAGTCAGTTGGGTTGTATTCAGGTGTAGGCACAATCACACCATTAGCGGATGCACCTGCAAGTGAAAGACAATCATTTTGTAAAAAACCAGTATTTGAAATAATTTTAGCTGTTAGATTATTTTCTCTAAGCTGCTTTATACATGCTCCCATTTCTTTAGGATTTCCGGCAAGATAAATACAGTCAGGGTTCGTGCTTTTTATTTTTAGTAAAAGTGTTTTGAAGTCTGTCGCATTAACGGCATAAGGTTCTGCCGAAACTATTTTGCCTCCATTGCTTTGAAACACCTGTGAGAATTTATCCTTTAATCCCAAACCATAATCGCTATTCACATAAATGATTGCTACATTATTTGCAGCAAATCCTGTCTTAGCAAATTGTGCTGCTGAACCTGCTTCCGCAACATCAGATGGCCAGTTACGGGCAAAACTCTTACTGATGTCTGTGAGTTTAGAGCTTGATGATGCAGGTGCAAAAAGAAAAGCATTACTTTTTTCAACTACTGGAATCATTGCTTGTGTTGCACTGCTTGAAATTTCTCCAATTAACACCTTACAATTATTTACAGAAATTAATTGTTGCGTATTTGTTACAGCAATTTTTGCATCGCTTTTAGAATCCAAATAAATGATTTCAATTTTTTTATCTTGAATACCACCCTTTTCATTTATCTCATTGATGGCTAATTCAAGTCCTTGTTTTACTTGTTCACCATAAACCGCATTTGGTCCCGTTAAGTCAAGTGTAGAACCGATTTTAACGGTGTCTGTTTTGTTGTTACAAGCACTAAACATTACAATGCTCAATGCCATTACGAAAAATGATTTGATGATTTTGTTTGCCATTTTATTTTTCATTTTTTAGTTATACAAATGTGTGTTTAAGAAATCCTTTTTTTGAAATTCTGCTTTCGGGAAACTGTCAAACAGTTTTCCTTCTTTGATAATGGCAACATGGTCTGCCAATTCAAATGCAACCTGATAATTATGTTCAACCAATATCATAGTTCTGTTGCTGTCTTGTTTCATCTTCTTCAAAAATGCAACTGCTTCTTTTACTGCTTCGGGTGCAAGCCCTGCTGTGGGTTCGTCTAATAACCAACATTGCGTTTGTTGTGCAAGCAACATAGCAAAAGAAAGCGTTTGTCTTTGTCCGCCCGAAAGGTTGCCTCCTCGTTTGTCCATGTAGCTTACTAATGCAGGGAAATAGGAGAGGCATTCTTCTTTAATCAATGCGGCTTCTGTTTTGTTTTTGTCTTTCAATGCCAATTCAAAATGTTCACTCACTTTCATTGTAGGAAACACCATTCCACCTTGCACAAACCATGATATGCCAAGTTGCTTTAAGTCCCAGGTATTTTTGTTATTCAAATTCACTCCTGCAAAGAAAATGTTCCCTGCATTATCCGTAATTATCCTTGCAATAGTTTTCAGCAAAGTGCTTTTGCCACAACCGTTTTGCCCAATTACGGAAAGCACTTCGCCTTTAGCAAGCGAAATAGAAATGTTCTGCAAAACGGTTTTGCCGTTGTAGCCCGAACTTAAATTTTCTATGTGAAGCAATGCACTCATGCGACTTGTTGCTTTAGGTTAAATATTTTTCCGTCTTTCATTTCAATATGTCGGTTGCAAATTTCCAATGCCTTGTTTGTGTTGTGTTCAATGATTAGGAATGTGATTCCTTCACTATTCATTTGCAAAATCATTTTGCTAAAGCGTTCAATAGTTTGTGGATTCAACCCTGCAAAGGGTTCATCCAACAAAGCCAATTGAGTTCCGTTCATTGCAATCATGCAAAAGGAAATTAGTTTTTGTTGTCCGTAAGAAAGTTCTCCGGCTGTTTGATTACTCAAATCTTGCAAGCCGAATTTTGTAAGCAAGTCAATGGCTTTTTGTTTTAGGTTTTCATCTTCTTGCTTTGCTGCTTTGTGTTTGAAAATGAGATTGACAAAACTGTTGCCTTTGTTTTGGTGTGCTGCCGAAACCAAATTTTCCCAAACTAACAAATTTTTAAACAGTCGTGGTTGCTGATACAAGCGAATTATTCCAAGTCGTGAAATTTGCAAAGCTGATTTATCAGCAATGTTGTTTTCATTGAAAGTAATTTTTCCTTGTGTTGGTTTTTCTAATCCTGTTATAAGGTTGAACAAAGTTGTTTTACCTGCTCCATTTTCTCCACTAATCAAAACAATGTCGAGCTTGCCTACTGCAAACGAAACATCTTTGACAGGTGAAACACCGTCGAAAGATTTGTTCAGATTTTCTATGTTCAGAATGTTGCTCATTGAATCATAAATTTTCCAAAGATTCCTTTGGGTTTAAAACGAACTATCAGCACCAATAACAAACCAAATAATATCATTCGCATATTGGCTGCAATACCGTCAGGCATTTGCAGAAATTTTAAAACTTCGGGTAGCAAAATGTAAATGACTGCTCCGGTTATTGGTCCAATTATTCTACCTGCACCACCAATTAAAACGATGCTTAAAATTAAAATTGATTCATCTAATGTGAATGAACTTGGGTCTATGTATGTAGTGTAGGTTGCGTAAATGCTACCTGCAACTCCTGCAATAATTGCAGATAAAATAATGCTTACCCGTTTGTAATAGTTTGGGTTCTTACCTAAACTCAACACTGCAATTTGGTCATCACGGGTTGCTTGTATTAGTCGGCTGATTGGAGTTTTAAGAAACCAAACATAAAAGCCAATGACAAGTGAAACGACAACTCCACCAAACAAAGCGAAACTTAACGGTGTGTTTATTTTCATTCCGAAAATTTCGGGATTGGAAATTCCTGAAATACCATACGAACCGTTTGTTACAGGAATCCAATTGTAACAAACTGAAAAGAAAATAATTTGCAAAGCCAATGTTGCTAAACTGAAATAGAGTTCTCTTACCTTACCTGCAATGAAACTGAAAACTAAAGCTGTGATAACACAAGCGGAAATTGCAACAGGCAAAGCCAACCAATAACTGAAACCAAATTTTGTAATTACGATTGCACTTGCATAAGCACCAACACCATAAAAAACCGCTTGTGCTAAACTCAACAAGCCAGACAAACCAATTTTTTGATTGGCACTAAGTGCCAAGAAAATATAGATTTCAAGCATTACTAATATGTGAAGAATGTAGTTCATGCTCTGTCTTTTCTTAGGTTATAACTGATTATGCCTTCCGTTCTAAAAAGAATTACAAGCAACAAGAGAAGGAATGTAATTCCGTCTTTCCATTGTGCATCTAAAAACCATTCAACTGAATTTTGCAGAATGGTTAATGCAATTGAAAATGCAATTACCAATAACACATTCATTCTTGAAACTAAAATTGCTACAACTGCTGCTGTAAGTGTGATGCTCATTCCGGCTTGTGGGTCAATACCAACTTCCAAAGTTTTGAGGATTGCAGCAATGCAAGACAAAATACTACCGGCAATGAATACTTTCAACCTTTCATTATTGGTATTGATGCCAAAAACTTTACTGATTGTTTCGCTGTCGGATATGGCTTGCAAAGCCAAATTTGATTTTGAGAGTTTCAAATAAATTAGGAATGTGGCGGTAGCCACAATTCCTATTACTGTTTGAATCATTTGAACTTTTGTCAAAATGATATTGCCAATTTCATAAGAACCTGAAATTGAATTTTCAATTGTTTTGTTTTCGTTTCCGAAAATCAAAGCCAAAATATTTACGATTACCACATACAAACCCATTGAAGCAATCAATGAAATGCTTTGGTTGGATTGTTTTTTATTGAGTGGTAAGTAAACAGTTTTTTCAATGAGATAAATTAAGATTGCCACAACTGCAATTGCGAAAGCAATTGCAATAAACCAGTTGTTCGTCTTTGTCAGTGTCCACCAACAAGCAAATGCACCTGTTACATATATGCCTCCGTGTGCAAGATGAAATACTCTTGTTGTCCTGAAAATATAGGTAAAGCCAATGGCTACAAGACTTAGTAGAAGTCCTGAAACGATGCTGTTAAGTATTATTTGTATAGCTGTTTCCAAAATCAGGTGCAAGTTCGGTTTTTAGTCATTATCCGAAATTATCCGGTTTTGTAAAGCGTTGGCGATTGCTCTCTTTTGACTTTGCTATTGGGCTGGCTTGTGTGTCGGCAAGCAAAGGCAAATGTGAGCAATGTGGGTGGCAATAGAATTTTATTTTTTGTGCGGTGGGGTGTTTTATTTTTTTTGAAGGGTTGGCATCTTGCAGGGTCGGTTGGTTTATTGTCATAAGCTGTCTGTTTAAGTTGTCAAAAAAGCTGTTTCAAAGTCCGTCCCTTTGATGGTTGCACTGTCGCCTTAGGGTTTCCGGTAACGGCAGTCTGTCCATCTACCCCTCCAATTTCTTGCTTTCCCACTCCCTCATGCAACCAGTAGCCTACCATAACTATAATTCAATGGCACGACCCAATACGCCTTCCTCTTCCTCCACATCGCCCAAAGCGTCCTAAACGACGTAAAACCAGCCTGTTTGAGCCCTTTTAGCGCTTTGAAAAACACCTTGAGCACGTCCGGAGAAAAGATAGTCATCAATCGCCTTAGGTTGTAGACTGTAAAGATCAATCCTACATCTGCACTGGCTCGTTCCAGGTAG
>Ga0163148_10002765_pt1 | contig 20360 bp, 10 predicted proteins | sample OliLakLV19MP7P2_FD_148606 | JGI IMG/M metagenome (GOLD analysis project Ga0163148, IMG submission 148606) | Freshwater microbial mat bacterial communities from Lake Vanda, McMurdo Dry Valleys, Antarctica- Oligotrophic Lake LV.19.MP7.P2 | ecosystem: Environmental > Aquatic > Freshwater > Lake >...
GTCCAGTCCCAGTCCAGTCCCAGTCCAGTCCCAGTCCAGTCCCAGAGGGCTCAATCCAGTCCGGGCTCTTTCGCCTCTCAAAGTTCCTGCGGCTCCGACTCCTCGGCATCGTCCTCGTCGTCCCACTCCGTCGACCATCCGGCCCCCGAAGCTGGAGAGGCGACTGCCCCAATTCCCCCGATCGCCCCAACCCCGATGGCCCGCAGCTTGGCTGGCCGGGCCCGCGGGTTCATCGCCAGTTCCACGTCATCGGCCATCACCGGCTTGAAGGTCAGCCGGCTCGCCAGCCCACGCTTCGCCAGATCGATGAAGGCATGCTTGACGAGGCGATCCTCCAGACTGTGGAAGGCGATGATGGCCACCCGAGCGCCAACTCGCAACCACCCTTCGTCCGAACCTTCCTCGAACTTTCCCTCCGCAACCATTCGAACCTCTGCGAGCAGTCTCGAGAGGGCGTTGAGTTCGTCGTTGACTGCAATCCGCAGGGCCATGAAGGTTCGCGTCGCCGGATGAAGGCGCGAGCGACGGGCTCGCGGCCCGTAGACCGACGTGACCAGACCAGCGAGCTCCAACGTGGTCTGTATCGGCGCGCTTCGACGCACGTGAACGATTTTTCGCGCAATCTTCGCCGCCAGCGGCTCCTCGCCCAGACGGCGAATCATCTCGGCCAGTTCGCGCTCGCTGAGGACCGCCAGAAGTTCGGCAGCCGTTCGTCCCTTCGAGCAGTCGTAGCGCATGTCGAGCGGGCCGTCGCTGCCGAAACTGAGCCCGCGAGCGGCGTCGTCGATCTGGGTCGAAGCGAACCCCAGATCGGCCAGCACGCAGTCGGCGTGGAGCCCGAGTTCGCGGAGCCGCTGCGGGGCCTGATCGAACGAGGCGTGAATGGGAATGAATCGGGCGGCGCCGAGGGCGTTCACCCGGGCCTCCGCGGCGGCGAGGTTTCCGGCATCGAGATCGACGCCGATCACCGTGCCTTCGCGGCCGAGCCGCGCCGCCAGCGCCGCGGCGTGGCCGCCGCGACCCGCGGTGCAGTCGAGGGCGGTCTCGCCGGGTTGCGGGGAGAGAACCCGCAGCACGGGGTCGACGAGAACGGGAATGTGGCCGTGGGCAATCGTCACTCGCCGCCCGCTCCCGCAGGCAGCGAGGCGAGGGCCGCCACCGCGCGGTCCCGGTCCGAGTTCAGGGCCTCATCGAGCACCCCGCCTGCCTCCATCGTGCGGTACTCGCCGAGCGCCGCCGTCAACGTGGTCCTGGCCTCGCTGAGGTCGCCGCGCTCGAGCAGCATGACCCCCAGCACGACCAGGGCTCGCGCCGTGTCGGCCCGCTCTCGCCGGCTGGTCCCCCCTCCTGCCGCGTCCCCTTCGCCTTCGGCACTCGGCCCCGCAAGCGACTGCCACAACGCCAGCGCTTCGCGCTGGTGCATCAGGGCCTCGTCGGGACGCTCCTTGCTGCGAAGCGCCGCGAGCTGCTCGTGGGCCGACGCGGCCATCTGTCCGGCGAAGCGGTCGGCGGGATCGGCCTTGCGAAGTTCGATGGCAAGGGCGCAGGCCTCTTCGAGCTCGGCGGTCGCCGCGGCGTCGTCCCCCCGCTCGCGAAGCGTTCGCCCAAGCGACTCGTGGGCCAGAGCCAGGTCGAGTCGACCGCGGGCGTTCTTGGGATCGGCGTCCGCCAGGCGCTTGGCCAGCTTGAGAACCGACGTGTGCTGCTCGAGAGCGCCATCGAGATCGCCGGTCATCCGCAGGCCGTCGCCATAGACGCGAGCGGCGCCGAGCATGTCCCGCTGCAAACGTCCGTCGCTTTCCCTGGTCGCGGCCAGCTCTCGCCGAACGTCGTAGTTGTCGCGGTAGTGCTTGAGCGCCGTCGACAGATCACCGCGTCGTTCGGCGATCCGGCCGAGACGAAGCAGCGACGTGGCCAGCGAGCGCCGCAGGTCAATCTCCTCGGGTCGCTCGGAGATCAGTCCGCGGCGGATCTCCACCGAGCGGTCGTAGATCCGGGCGGCCGCGGGAAGGTCGTCGTCCTGGAAGAGAAGATCGCCCTCGCTCTGGAGCGCCGCGGCGAGGGCCATCCGCGCGACCGTGTCGCGCGGGGTGGCGCCGACCACGGCTTCCTGAAGGACCGTGGCGTCGTGGTAGAGCTCGCGGGCTGCTGCAGTGTTGCCCTGCCGGCGCATGACGTCGGCGAGAGCGAGGATCGAGGTGGCCAGCGAGGCCTGCGCGGCGGCGTCCTCGCGGCTCATCGCCACGATCTGTTCGCGCAGGACTCTGGCGTGGCGGTAGCTCTTCTCCGCGCCCTGCGAGTCGCCGAGGTTGTTTCCGCGCATTCCGCCCTGCACGTCGCCGAGCCGCTGATATCCCGCGGCGACCTCCTCCATCAGCGTCGGATCTCCGCCGGCCTCCTGGGTCAGGCGATCGAGATAGGTCAGTCCTTCGCGAACGACGAGCTGTCGGGCCTCGGTCGAGCCCTCCAGCCGGTTGATCGAGTCGTAGACCTCGAAGAGGACGGTCTTCGCCAGCGAACGCAGTTCGGTGAAGCGCCGATCGGCGCGATCGCGCTGCTCGACCGCGGTGGCCCGTTCGCGGTTGGCGACGTTCGCCTGCCAGGCGAACGCGGCCGAGGCGACCACCAGGACCACGGCCACGACCACGGCGGCGGCGACGGCGACTCTGTTTCGAGCGAGAAACTTCCGCGCCCGGTAGCGCAGGGTGTCCGGCGCCGCGACCACGGGATGGCCGTCCTGATGCCGGCGCAGATCTTCCGCCAGGGCCTCGGCCGAGGGATACCGCCGCTGCGGCTCCTTGCGCAGGGCCATCAGGGCGATGTTGTCGAGGTCGCCGCGCAGGATGCGCTCGAGCCGCGCCGGGGTCTCGCCGCGGAGGGCCGCAACCTGCTCGGGGGTCTTCGTCGGCGACCGGGCGGCGCTCGGCCTGGGAAGGTCGTCCGAGCTCTGGTCGTCTTCGGCCGAGAAGGCCAGGGCCACGCGGGCGATGGCCTCGCTGGGCCGCTCCGGTTCGATCTCGCAGACGGTGCGCTCGACTTCATGGAAGGAGCGATTGCGAAGGACGAACGGTCGGTGACCCGAGAGGATCTCGTAGAGCACCACGCCGAGCGAATAGATGTCGGTTGCAGTCGAGACGGGAAGTCCGCGGATCTGTTCCGGCGAGGCGTATTCGGGAGTCATCGCCCGCACTTCCGGCGCCGTCGGCAGATCGGGGCCCGAGGCTTCGCCGGGATTGATGATCTTGGCGATGCCGAAGTCGAGGAGCTTGGGCACGCCATCGGCGGTGACCATGATGTTCCGCGGCTTGATGTCGCGGTGCACGACCAGGTGCTGATGGGCGTGATGCACCGCAGCGCAGACGGCGCGAACCATATCGATCCGCTCCGCGACGTTGAGCTTCCGCGAGTCGCAGTAGTCGTCCATCGACAGCCCGTCGACGAACTCCATCACGAAGTACGGCTCGGCGTCTTCGCTCTCGCCGGCATCGAGCAGGCGGGCAATGTTGGGATGGTCGAGCTGGGCGAGCACGTTCCGCTCGCGGCGGAAGCGTGTCAGCACTTCGTCGACGCTCATGCCCCGTCGCAAGAGCTTGAGGGCCACCGGCTTCGGCGGATCGGCCTCGACGTGGGTGGCCAGATACACCACGCCCATGCCGCCCTCGCCGACCTGCCGCACGATGCGATACGGCCCGATCTGGGTCGGCGGCGGCTTCTGCGGCGGGGCTTCGCCGAAGCCAGTGCCGGTTGCGCTGTGACCGGTTCCGTCGCCCGTTCCGGTCTCGAGGCCCGAACCCGGCATCCCCGGACCAACGCCAATCGCCGCCGTGGGAAGGTCCTCACGGTGGAGCATGGGATCGGAGTTGGGGCGGTCGTGGATCGACACGGGGTCAGCGGTGGCGCCGTCCTCTCAGCCGTCCTCTCATACGGGTTCGGCGGGATCGGCGGATGTTCGGGGAAAGGGGGTCGGGGCGATTCTACATTTCGAACTCGCCGGATTCTGAGACTCGCCGGCGGTGATTCATCCCACGATCTCCCAGCTTCACAGGGCCATCTCCACGCAAATCGCTTCCCTCGACGGCGCAGATCGACGATGATCTGCCCTCTGGGTGACATGCGCGTCGCTGGATGTGCCGGGTCCGAGGTCCGGGTGTCGAGCGAGAGCGTGTCGTCCAAGGGAGAAGACTCATGATGGCGAATCGCCGCTCCGGCACCGATCGGTCCGTACTCGTCCAGCGCCCCGCGTTCTCAAAGGGACAGCTGCCTCTGTTCTGCGCATCGCTCCTTGCGGTGGCCTTGGCCACCCCTGGGGCGTGGGCCGTCGACCGCGTCTGGACCGGCGCATTCGATGGAATCAGCTTCGGCAATCCCGGCAACTGGTCGCCCGCGGGCGTTCCCGGCGCCGCCGACGGGGCCCTCTTTCAGAGTGGGCTGTCCAACGTGCTCATGCCGGGCGGCCTGGTGGTCAACAACCGCCTCTTCGTCGGGGGCAGCGGAACGGGACTGACCCTCGACCTGGCCTCCGGGCTCTACCGACTGACGCGACTCGGCTCGCTCGGCCTTGATCGATCGCTGGTGGTCGGTGGAACCACCGGCTCAGGCGCCCTCGCACTCGAGAATGGAACGCTGGTCATCCAGCACGGCGTGATCGGCCTCGGCGCTCGCAGCACCGGCCTCCTCGAGGTCGGGAGCGGCGCCGAGTTGCAGGCTCTCCAGTCGGTGGTCATCGGCGAAGGCGGTGCCGCCGCAGTCGCAGTCGCGGGCAACGCCACGGTCGGACCGACGACTCTCGCCCAGAACCTCGCCTCCTCCGGTGAACTGACCGTCGCGGGAATGTCGGCACTCTGGCTGACCCTCGGCGACTTCAACACCGGCTTCGGCAACGCCGCAATTGCCACCGTCGACGGCGCCCTCGTCCTGGTGACGGGTGATGTGAATCTGGCCAAGGGTTCTGGTCGCGGCAGCGCCGCCTCCCTCGAGGTCGCCGATCTCGGCAGCACCTGGCTGGTCGACGGCGCACTCAACGTCGGTGGCAGCAGTTCATCCGCCGGCGGACCCGCCGATGTTCTGGTCGCCGACGAAGCCCTGCTGCGCGCCGGCACCGACCTGCGACTCTGGGCCGGCAGCACCTTCTCCGTGTCCAATGCCCGGGCCGACGCCAATCTCCTCGAGATCCTCGGCGGAACGTTCGAACTCGACGCCCTCTCGACTGCGGTCATCGGCCCGGTCGGCGACTCCGAAGATGCGGGGCTCCTGTCGGGTCTCACCGACGACGGCTCGTCGATTGCCGTCAGCGAAGGCGGCCTCCTGAAGGTGGTCAACGCCTCGTTCGGTCCGACGCCGGGCGGCGTCTTCACCGGAACGCTCGAGGGCACCGACACCTCGGCCTGGTTCCAGGGCAACCTCGCTCTCGGCTGGCCCGCCACCCCTGGGTTCGCCCGCACCGGCGGTGTCTCGCTCGCAGTGCTCGACGGCGCGTCGCTGGTCTCTGATGGCACCGTCGAAGTGCGGCAGGGCGGGCGTCTGGTTCTCGACGGCGGCACGGTCGAGACCGCGGACTTCGTCGTGACCGACGACGGAACGGTGCTCGGCACCTTCGCATTCTCCGACGGTCCGGCGCTGGTGAAGGCCACCAGCGGCGCCACTCTCGGCGGCGGACTGCTGGTCGATCGCACCGATCCCCAGGACCTTCCGCCGCTCGGGGCGATCTATCGCGCCGTCGAAGCACCGCTGGTCGATGGCCAGTTCTCCGTGATCATGACGCGACCGCTGCCGGCCCTGCGGCGCCTGCGACCGTCCGGCACCGGCGTGGGCCCAGCGGGAGTCATCCTCGAGGTCGAGACGCTGCCGGCATTGGTCAATCTCGGCGCTCTCAGCCCGATCGATCTCCCCGGAGCGCCCAACAAGATCGTGGCGGGCAAGTTCAATCCGAACATCAAGCCCGATCTCTTCGTGACGATTCCAAACGGCGATCCGGACGAGCCGGGTGATGGCATCCTCCTGGTCAACGCCACGGGAGTCGCCGGAAGCGACGCCTTCGTCATCGCCGGGTCCATTCCACTCGGCCTTGAGCCCAGCGGCGTCTCCGCCGGCGACATGAACGGCAACAACGTCCCCGATTTCGTCATCAGCAACGAAGGTGACGGCACCATCCGCATCATCATCAACCAGAGCACTGCGGACGGACCCGCGCTGGTCGAAGGAACGATCCTCGAGGTCGGCGGCAGGCCCAGCGGCGTCTCGGTCGCCCGAGTGCGCGGCTCGGCCCGCAACGATGTCATCTGGACCGATCGCGATGCCGGCACCGTCAATGTCAACGAATCGAACGAGGACGGCACATACGGCAAGACCCAGTCGGCGACGGCCGGAACGCAGCCTTCGTCGGTCTGCCCGATCGATCTCGACAACGACAAGGACCTCGACCTCGCGGTGCTGAATACCGGCGCTGGCGCGGCGTTCGGCCCGATCACGGGATCGAGCGTGACCATTCACAAGAACCTTCTCACCGACGGCGGCGAGTTCTTCGCCGGGGCTGTGGCCTACGAGGTCGGGGCCGGCGCGGTCGGCCTTGCCGAAGGCGATCTCAACGGCGATGGGGCCGTCGACTTCGTCACCGCGAACTCGATTGCAGGCACGATTTCGGTCCTGATCGGTCGAGGGGATGGAACACTCCATGCCGCCGTCGATCTTCCCGCCGGCGGTTTCCCGACGGCCTTGGCCATCGGCGACTTCGACAACGACAGCGACGAGGACCTCGACATCGCCGTCCTCGTCAATGATGAGAAGGACGAGAAGGGCCAGCCGCGGTTGACGATCTTCCGCAACGACTCGGCCGGCGGACAGACGGTGCTGGCCATCATCGAGAACGCTCAACTGCTCCTCGGGCTCCCAGTGGCGCTCACCTCCACCGACACCGACAACGACGGTCCGGCCGATCTGGTCTTCGTTGGCGGTGGCGACGACGGCGAAGGCTTCGTCTCGGTGATCGAGGGCAATCCGATCGTCTGCATCGGTGACATCGACGGCGACGCCGCAATCGACGGAACCGACCTGGGCATCCTCCTCGTGAACTTCGGGCTCACCGGCGTGCCGGGCGATCTCGACGACGACGGGGTGATCGACCAGACCGATCTGGGAATCCTGCTGAGCAACTGGGGAGCGTGTGATCTGGGCGGGAAGTGAGTGTCGGCGGAGCCGACGCCTCCCGCGTACGCTCCCACCGCAAATGACGCTTCCTCTGGGAATTTCCCGCACCCTCGCTCGTCACCCACGGCCACTCGGGGGGGATACGGCCCGCTCGATCGGCGGAAGTCTGCTGAGCCTGACCGACATGGTGGTCAACAACCGCGAGGCGGAGGCCCAGCAGCTTCGAATCGGCCGCAAGCCCGACTGGCTTCGGGCCCGCGCCCCCGGGGGCGAGGGCTTCCTCCAGACCAAGTCGCTCATCGACGAGCACGGTCTGCACACCGTCTGCCAGGAGGCGTCGTGCCCGAACATCGGCGAGTGCTGGGCCCGCGGGGCCGCGACCATCATGATCCTCGGCGATGTCTGCACCCGTTCCTGCGGCTTCTGCAACGTGAAGACCGGGCGACCGCCGACGACCGACCATGACGAACCGCGACGCGTCGCCGAAGCCCTTTCAAAGGTCGGACTGCGGCATGTGGTGATCACCTCGGTGAACCGCGACGAACTTCCAGACGGTGGCGCGGCGATCTGGGCCGAGACGATTCGACGGGTGAAGGAGGCCTGTCCGCAGATGTCGCTCGAGTGTCTTGTCGGCGACTTCGCCGGGGACGAAGGGGCGCTTCAGACGGTCATCGACGCTCGTCCTCACATCCTCGCCCACAACGTCGAGACGGTGCGACGCATGCATCCGGCAGTTCGGCCACAGGCCCGCTACGAGCGCTCGCTGCAGGTGCTCACCCAGATCAAGGCCGGCGGGCTGAACACCAAGACCGGTCTCATGGTCGGCATCGGCGAACGCGACGACGAGGTGCTTGATCTGCTCGACGATGTCCGCCGCGCCAGCGATTGCGACATCCTGACGATCGGCCAGTACCTCCAGCCGACACGCAACCACCTGCCAATCGATCGCTGGGTCCATCCCGATGCGTTTCGGATGTTCAAGGTCGAGGCGCTCTCCCGCGGGTTTCGCGTGGTCGAAAGCGGGCCGCTGGTCCGCAGCAGCTACCACGCCGACGAACAGGCCGATGTGCTCGCGAAGCTCGCCGCCGAGAGCGGCGACGCCCCGTCGCGGGAGTGAGAACACCCGGAGTGTGGCGCTCTGGGGAGCCTGCGAGCCCGGACACGCATTTCGAGGATGCTGCCGATTGATCGCTGCACGAGCGAGCGGTAGCGTGGGTGTCGTTCTCACGCACCACCAGGGGAGGTCCCAATGTCTCGATTCTTCATCGCCGCGACGCCGCTCGCGCTCGTGGCCGGCGCTCATGCCGCCTTCGTCACCGCCACCTACGTCGGTCCAAACGGCGGATCGTGGTCCGTCGCCGCCAACTGGTCGCCGGCTGTCGTCCCCAACGACGGCGCGGACACCTATCACGCGGTGATCAACTTCCCCGGGACGGTCAACATGCCCGCGGCGGTGGCGATCACCCAGCTCACGCTCGGGCCCGCCTCGACGGTCGTCGTCGCCAACGGCATCGACCCGGTCTTCTCGGGACCGACCTTCACCAACGACGGGCTCTACAGGCTCTCGAGCGGCGGATCCTTCACCCAGTTCCAGCTCAACTCGCCAGTTGTGACCTTCAGCGGGTCCGGGACCTTCTCGGGGACCAACACTCAGGCCAATCAGATCCTCAGCGTCGGCGTCGTTCGCCGTCTGGTGAACGAGGCGAGTCACACCATCAACGGCTCGATGAACGTCGGCGGAACGAACACGCTGCTGACGAACAACGGCCTGATCGACGCGACGCTCTCCTCGGGCATCACCCTGCAGCTCTTGGACACCGGCGACTTCAGCACCGGCAACTTCAACACCGGCACGCTGCGGGCGAGCTCCGGGTCGACGCTGACGATCCTGAACAGCGCCCTCGACAACACCGGCGGCCAGATCCTCGCCGATGGCGGCACGGTCGCCCTCTCCGGCGCGGTGATCCTGAACGGTCTGTTCCAAGACCTCAACAGCGGCGTGCTGCGAATCACCGGCATCTCGACACTCGTCGATCCCACCCTCGACGACTCCGTCCTCCGCGTCAACAACGGCGTCGATCCGCTCCTGCTCGGCACGCTGGAGAACGAGGGCGTCCTCTCGCTCGAGTCGGGCGGGTCCGTCACGCAGCTTCAACTGAACTCGCCCATCGTGACCTTCTCGGGAAGTGGCGTGGTGACCGGAACCAACACCCAGGCCAACCAGATCATCAGCGTCGGCGTCATTCGCCGTCTGGTGAACGAGGCGAGTCACACCATCAACGGCGCGATGAACGTCGGCGGAACGAACACGCTGCTGACGAACAACGGCCTGATCGATGCGACGCTCTCCTCGGGCATCACCCTGCAGCTCTTCGGCGCGGTCGGCGACAACACCAACACCGGCACGCTCCGGGCCGGTCCCGGCTCGACCCTCACCATCCTGAACAGCGCCCTCGACAACGCCGGTGGCCAGATCCTCGCCGACGGCGGCACCGTGGCCATCAACGGTTCGACGATTCAGAACGGTCTCTTCCGCGACGTGAATGGCGGTGTGGTGGGGATGACCGTCACCTCGACGCTGATCGATCCGACACTCGACGACTCGCTCTTCCGCGTCAACAACGGCGTTGATTCGCTCCTGCTCGGCACGCTCGAGAACGAGGGTGTGTTCCTTCTCGATTCGGGCGGGTCCTCCACGCAGCTTCAACTGAACTCGCCCATCGTGACCTTCTCGGGAAGTGGCGTGGTGACCGGCACCAACACCCAGGCCAACCTGATCATCAGCGTCAGCGCCGTTCGCCGTCTGGTGAACGAGGCGAGTCACACCATCAACGGCGCGATGAACGTCGGCGGAACGAACACGCTGCTGACGAACAACGGCCTGATCGATGCGACGCTCTCCTCGGGCATCACCCTGCAGCTCTTCGGCACCGACAACTTCAACACCGGCACGCTGCGGGCGAGCGCGGGCTCCACGCTGACGATCCTGAGCTCCTCCCTCGACAACACCGGCGGCGAAATCCTCGCCGACGCCGGCACCGTGTTCATCTCCGGCTCGACGATCGTGAACGGCCTCTTCCGTGATGCGAATGGCGGCACGCTTCGCATCTCCGGTCCGTCCGTGCTCACCGACCCGACGATCGACGCGGCAACGCTGCGGGTGAACAACGACGTCGACCCGGTGCTCCAGGGCACGCTCCAGAACGACGGCGTCCTGTCGGTCGAGTCCGGGGGTTCGTTCACCCAGATCCTGCTCAATACGCCAATCGTCACCCTCTCCGGAAGCGGAACCGCGATCGGCTCGAACACCCAGGTCAATCTGTTCACGAGCGTCACCGCTGTCCGGCGACTGATCAACGGACCCGATCACACCATCAGCGGATCGTTCAACATCGGAAGCAACAACACCGAGCTGACCAATCAGGGCCGGATCGTCTCCAACACCTCGGCGGGCCTCACCATCGACGTGAACAGCGACTTCAAGAACGAAGGCGTTCTCGAAGTGAGTGGTGCTGGTGCGATGACCATCGCCCCCGGCCCCTTCGTGAACACCGGAACGGTCACCATCAATCCGGGCCGCACCCTCACCCGTCAAGGCGAGACCTATCAGCAGAATTCTGGAATCACCACCGCAAACGGCACCCTGTCCGCCAGCGGAATTCAGGTGGCTCTGGCCGGCGGACTGCTGTCGGGCGACGGAGTCGTGACCACGTCGCTCCTCAACAACACCGGTGGAACCATCGCCCCGGGGTTCCCCGTCGGACAGCTCGATCTCAACGGCCCGGTGACCTTCGGACGAAACGCGAATTTCGATGTCCAGATCGGCGGGCCGTCACGCGGCGCCCAGATCGATCGGCTCGCGGCAACCGGCGTGGCCACTCTTGCGGGCACGATCGTCGTGACCCGCGCCTACGGCTACGCACCGCTTCCGAACGAGGAGTTCACCGTGCTTACAGCGTCGAGCCGTGTGGGAACCTTCACCACCGTCGAGAGCTGCGAGCCGGTGCTCGTCACCTACACCGCCAACTCCGTCAAGGTGCGCTTTCCGGATTCGACCGGAATCGTCGGCGACCTCGACGGCAACGGCTCGGTGGATGGCAGCGATCTCGGGATTCTGCTCTCGAGCTGGGGACCCTGCGAGAAGCTCTGCTGCTTCGGCGATCTCGATGGCGATCAGCAGGTCGACGGCAGCGATCTCGGTGTGCTGCTCTCGAACTGGGGTTGAGTGAGCCGACGGTGCGAATGCGGCCCTCGCCCGCGGCGCGTTCGACCAGGGGTGGTCGAAGGTGCCGCGGGCTTCTGCTCAGCGCGGTTCCACGCGCCGCAGCCGTCCGAAGTACTGCTCGAGGCGCGGGTGTCGAGTGAGTCCCTTGAGGACGCCGGGCTCGTACATGTAGAGCGTCTTGTAGGTGCAGAGCGGAATGAACGGCGACTCCTCCTCCATGAGGAAGCGCTCGGCTTCGGCCAGGAGTTCGAGCCGTCGCGCCGGGTCGGTCTGGGCTTCGGCGTCATCGAGCATGGCGTCGAAGACGGGGTTGGTGTATCCGCGATCGTTGTTGCCATCGCCCGTGCGCGAGAGCATGAGGTACGCCATCGGATCGCCGAAGTCGCCGTACCACCCGCCTCGGGCGATCATGAAGTTGCCGATCTTGAGATCGTCCTTGTAGAACTTCGCGTCGTTGGAGCGCACCTCAATCGGCACCGCCAGAGCCCGCTGCCACATGTCGCGGAGGGCCAGCGAGAGATCCTCGAAACGCGGGTTGCCGCTCGAGTAGAGGAGATCGATGGTCGGGAAGACCTTGCCCGACTCGTCCTCGACAAGACCGTCGCCGTCGCGATCCGACCAGCCGGCTTCGGCCAGTTCCGCGGCGGCGCGCTGCGGATCGAAGGTGATGCCGGTCGGGGCGGTGTAGCCGGGAATCGATCCCGCCGGCGTGAGCGATCCGCTGGTGCGCTCTCGAAGGCGAGTGACCTTTTCGACCAGGAGGTCGCGATCGACGGCGCGGACGAAGGCTCGCCGCACGCCGGGGTCGGCGAAGGGGTTGGGACGGCCGTCGACCAGCTTCGGACGACAGTTGAAGCTGAAGAAGTCGGTTCCGAAGGCGTCGAAGGCGTGGATGTTGCGACGTTCGCCCAATCCGCGTTCAGGCTCCGGAAGCGCCGCCAGCAGATCGTCGGGATCGCCCTCGGGATCGCTCGCCCGCAGGGCCGCGATTTCGTCGGCGTGGCGCGCTTCGTAGGCCCGCCGCTGCGCCAGCAGATCGGCGCGATACTCGACGGTGACATCGGCGATCCAGTCGATGCCGCCCGCGTCGAAGGCAAGGACCGCGGTGTTGTTGTCCTCGAGAGGCAGGACGGTGATGGTTTCGGCGTGGATCGCGGCTTCGTTCCAGTAGTGCGGATTGCGCCGCAGGCGAAGGTCGCGCTTGTACCGCCAGCCATCGAGCTGGTAGGGACCGTTGCTCACCAGAACGCCGGGGCGGGTCCATCCATGATCGACGCGCAGCGCGCCACTCTCCGAATCGAGCGTGGTGAAGCGCTCGATCGTCGGGCGGTGCACCGGCGAATAGATGCCCATCGCCAGAAGATCGAGGAAGTAGGCCGTGGGTCGACGAAGTCGCACCACAAGAGTCTGCGGATCGGGGGTCGAGACGCCGACGGTCGAGGCGAAGCGCTCCCGCAGCTCAAGGAGCATCTCTTCCGCTCGCGCCGTAGTGCGCTCGGCCGGCGGCAGCGCCGCGTGCGCCGCAAGCTGGGCGACGCGCCAGTGGAAGAACTCCTCGGCTCCGTCGAGCGCGAAGAGAAGTCCGGTGTAGTCCGCCGCGAGATCGGGCAAGAGCGCCCGCATCCATCCCTCGGCGAAGTCGTGGCTGGTGACGCGGTCCCCGTTGCTCCAGCGAGCCGACGATCGAATGGTGAAGACGTACTCGCGGTCGTCCTCGGATCGCTCCCACCCTTCGGCGGTCGCGGGCATGGGCCTGCACTCGTAGGGATCGAGGACGACCAGGCCTTCATAGAGGGCCTGTCCGACCCGCAGGTCCTGCTGATAGCTCATCCGAAACGGATCAAGCGTGAAGACATCGGCCCGGTGCACGACCACCAGGTCGGACCGTCGTATTCCGCCATCGAAATGAAGGACGAGGGCGACGAGCAGGGCCAGTGCGGCGAATGGAACGACGAGCCGCACGGGACCCCCGGGGTTCTACTCGGCCTTGCCGAAACTGGGGAGCATCGCCTTGGCCTTGGCCAGGTCGGCGGTGAAGCCGACCTTGTCGTTCTGCTCCCAGCGCTGGGCGAAGCTCACTGCGAGTTCCTGGCGGAGATCGCTGCTGGCCGAGAGCTTGAGCAGGAGCTCGGCACCGGCGATTGCGGCGGCGTAGGTGCGGCGGGCGCGGGCATCGGCCTGAACCGGAGTCCACTGCGCAGCGATCACCTCGTTCATGGCAACGAGAGTCGGCGCCAGCCGCTGGCGATGCTGTCGGGCGCGGTCCGCGGGCATGGTGTAGAACTGATCGCGAACCACGAGGAGGGCTCTGGAGATCGCGTCCATCATCGGGCTCGGACCAGCTTCCTTGGCCATCCGCGGCACATGCGACTTCAGGATCTCGCTCTGGCCGCGAAGGGCCATGGTGGCGGAGGGCTCGGGAAGCTTCGGCATCGCCGCAATCGTCGCCAGCGACCTGAAGTTGTGGAGGACGCAGACCCAGTCGGTCTCGCTCGACCCCGCCGCGACGATCTTGCGTGTCGCCGAGTCCACCTGGGGTGGCGCCAACGCAGACTCCGCGATTGCCTCGCCGACGACCGCCGCCGCCTTGAGTCGGATGGCCAGCCGCTTCTCCGTCATCGGATCGATGCGGGCGAGGATGGCCTCGACGGCTTCAGGAGAGCGCAGCGCCCGGAGAACGATGAGGGCGTTGACCGCCTGGTGCTCGTCGCTGCCGGCGACGATGTTCTCCATCGCCGGTCGGACCAGCGCCGCGTATTCGCGCTGAAAGGTCTCCGAGGCTCCGGGGCGACCGGGGAGCGCGGTGAGTTCGAGCCGCGCGGCGCGGATCTTCTCCGGCTCGCCCGACTTCAGGAGTCCGACCTGCTGGTCGACGAATCCCGCCACCTTCGACTTCTGATCGGCCGTCAGCGCACTCGTCGTTGCGACGATCGCCTGGGAAACGCCGCCCGAGTCCTGGGCCAGGGCGGGGACCGCGAGCACCATGGTCATCGCGGCGACTGAGAACGCTCGAGTCGCCAGGGCGATTGGCCGAGCGCGGAATGGGGTCGAAGTCAGGGCTGTCACGGGTCGGAGTATAGCGAACGGCTCTTGCAGGTTCGGCCGCTCGGACCCGCCCTCCAACGACGTGCCGCGAAGCGCAGCGCCGCCCCCGTCGGTCCGACGAAAGGCCGCTCGGTTGGCGGCGCCGCAAAGCGTCCCGTACAGTCCGCTGGTCGTCAGGCCGTGATCGACGAAGGCCCGACGCGCCAGCGTCCTCGACTGCGAACACGCTCTCCGACCGAGACCTCTTCTCCGAACTCGAGAACTCCTATGCCTTCAGCGCTGTGGCGAAGGCCGCTGGCCTTCCTCGGTTCCATCGCCTTCGCGACCATCTGCGCCGCGTCCCCTCAGGACGCCGGGAAGGTCGATCCGGTCAGGGCGGACGAACTCCAGCCGGAGGCTGCCGCCGCCCCCACTGCTGCATCGATGGCCGACGAGCAGCGCGTCCGAGCCCTGCTCGCCGATGCCTTTGTCGATCGTGCGGTGGAAGTCGCCACCAGTCCCGAGGCCTACTCCGCCGACCTCCTGCTGGCGCTCGACCTTGCCCAGCTCGCCGCCGAACTGGATCCGGGCAACGCCGATCAGTGGCGGTTTCTGATCCAGGTGGCCGATCTCGCCGACCGCCCCGATGCGGTCGTGCCGGCCCTCGAGCAGCTCGTCCATCTCGATCCCACCGACGAAGTGGCCCGGCTTCGCCGACTCGCCGCGGCCATCGAAAGTCACGAGACCGCGGAAGGCCGCATCGCCGCGTATCAGGCCGTGCTCACACCGGAGCGCGTCCGGCAGATCGGTCACACCGCCGCGTCGCGACTGGCCTTCGATCTGGCCATTCTGCTGCAGCGCCGCGGCGACCTTCAGGGGTATGCCCGCTGGCTCGTCGAAGCCGTGGCCCTCGATCCATCGAATCCGCTGGCGACCTCCGAAGGCGCCGGCTTCTTTCAGACGACGACCGGCGATCCGGTGGCCATCATCGAACTTCTGCTGGCCCGGACGCTCGCTGATCCGACCAACGAGCAGGCCGTGGGGCAACTGGCCCGGCTGCTCCTTCAACGCGGCGCGTATGTCGGTGCCGACCGGCTCTTCACCATCGGACTGGAGCGGACCGGCGGCGTGCGCTACGCCGAACCATCGCTGCTCGCCGAGGCCGCCATCGCCAGATGGGGTCAGGGCAAGTCCGACGATGCCCTGGCGATGCTCGACCTGCGCCAGCTCGAGGAGACCGACCAGTTCAGGCAGCGGGTGCAGTTTCTCGGCGGCAACCTCGTCGAACTCGGGCGAATCGATCCGGAGGCGATGGAGCTGACCACCCGCAAGCTCCCGCTGATCATGATCCTGGCCCTCGAGGATTATGCCAAGGGCGGGGACATCACCATGGACATGGTGCGGGCTGCTGTCGCTCCGGCCCCGCCCGAACTGGCTGGGCTTCGCGTGGCCCTGCTCGATCGACGCGGTCGCTCCGAAGCGGCCGAGGCGGCCCGCGAGCTCACCCGCATCCAGAAGCTCAATGTCCGGACGCTGATCGAGCGCGGCGAGCGACTTCGACCCGAGACGCGGCAAGCGGCGCTGCTGGCGGCGGCGTGGTCGCTCCTCTTTCTCGGCGACGATCTGGCCGAGGCCCGATCGATCGTCGATCTGGCGGACGGGATCCTTCCGCTGACCGACGTGCAGCGCCGCGTGGTCGATGGATGGACTGCGCTGCGAGCCCAGCGATTCGAGGAAGCCATCGCCGTCTTCGAACCGGTGGTCGCCGTCGCGGCACATGCCCAGCTCGGACACGCCCTGGCCGAGCTTGGCCTTGGGCGTCGGTCCTCCGGGGCTGCGGGGCTCCTCAAGTCGGCGCGGGAGTTCAGCGGAACCTATGTCGGCATGTGGGCCCTCGATCGGCTCTATGCCGAACTCGGGGTACGAGCGCCGCTCAACGCCGATGTGTCCGAGATCGAGTCGCTCATGGCCTCGGTGCCGCCGACCTTCGATCGACTCATTCGCCAGGCCTCTCGTGAACTGGTGATCAACGTGCGTCCCGTGCGGTCGCGGTATGGCCCCTTTGACCGTCTCGAGATGGATGTCGAGATCACCAACCGCACCGATTTCCCGCTGGCCATCTCGCCCACCGGCCCGATCCGCTCCTTCGTGGTCTTCCCGCTGAGCGTCACCGGCTACGGCATCGAGCAGTCGACCATGGACCTCCCGGTCCCCGCCATCTTCGACATCGCCCGCAGGCTTCGGATCGAGCCCCGCTCGACCACCAAGATGAGAATCAACCTCGGGCGCGCTCCGCTTGCGGCGCAGACCCTGAATTCCGCCACCCGGCTGAGCGCTCTCCTGGGCACGACGCTCTCAATCACCGGGCGAGCCATGCTGAATGCGCAGCCGGCAGGGCGTTCTGGTCGAGCCGATCGACTGGAGGTCGGCAATCTCGGTTCGGAGTCGCCGCCGGTCGACTTCCGAATCGAGGCGGTCCCCTTCGAGACCACCTGGCGCGAGGCCGCGATCGAGCGGGTCGCGACGATCGACGCGGTCGAGGACATCGAGTCGCTGGTGGTGCTCGCCTTCCGCTCCGGGAAGGCTGAAGAGGCCCGCATCGCCGCCCTGCCCCCCGAGCAGCGCGTCATGGCCCAGCAGGCCCTTGATCAACAGGTCGCCGCAATCACCTCCGCCCTTCCGCAGGTCGGACCGGCGGCGACCGCTCTGGTTGCGCTCCAGCTCACTCCGAACCGCGCTGCGCTCGCCGACATCGAGCGAAGCCTTCGCGAGAACACCCACCCCTACGTGCGACTGGCGGCGTTGCTGTCGCTGGTCCGGGGCCCGGACGACCCGCTCCTCGACGAGACCCGGCGCAGCGACAATCCGATGCTGAAGCGGGCCGCGGAAATCATCGGCGCTCGTCTCGCCCGCGTGGCGGCGAAGGCGGGATGACGCGGAGTTCTCCGCCCGGCGGCAGCGAGCCCTCGAGCCTTCGACGGCGCCTGGTGGCGCTGCTCCGCCATCGGGTGGTGCGGGTGGTCGGCACCATCGCCGGTCTGGGGCTTCTGGCGCTGGCTCTCGCCGCGGTCGTGACGCAGCGCGACGCTCTCGATGCGGCCTGGAAGTCGCTGGCCCGCCCGGAGCCACTTCTGGTCCTCGGGCTGCTGGGGGCGATCGTCGGCAATCTGCTTCTGACCGCGGGTGTCTTTGGCTGCCTGATTCGGCGATTTCCCACCGACACCGCGAAGGTCGGGCGACTGGAGATGGTGGAGCTGATCGGGGCGTCGACCCTGATCAACTTCGTGCCGATGAAGCCCGGGCTCTTCGGACGCATCGCCTGGCATCGCGTGGTCAACCACATCCCCGCGGTGAACTCGGCGCGGACCATCCTTGAATCGGTCGGACTCTCGATGGCGTGCGCGGCGGCCATCGTCGTGGCCCTGCTCGCGGCCCATCGATGGCAGCTTCCGCTGGTGGTGCCGCTTTCGGTTCCGGCGGTCGTTCTGCTGACGTTGATGGTCCCCGGTTTCACCCGCCCCTTCGCCATGGCAGGGCTCTGCCGCTTCGTCGATCTCCTGCTCTGGGGAGCGCGCTACTTCATCGCCTTCCAGCTCATCGGCCAGCCGATCTCGCCGACCACGGCGCTCGCCGTGGCCATCGGGAGCACTGCGGCGTCACTGGTTCCGCTCGCGGGCAACGGACTCGGACTGCGCGAGTGGACCACCGGCGTGCTCACGCCGCTTCTCTCGGATCAGACCCTGCACGTCGCCCTCACCGCCGAGTTGGTCAATCGCGCCGGCGAGCTGCTCGTCGTGGTTCCTCTCGGGCTGGCGTCGATTGCCGGCCTGCTGCGGCGCCGCGCCGCTGCGACGCGGCGGTGAGTGCGGAAGCGGGTGCGGATGCAGCGAAGCCTCCTGTGCGCCGCCGGGGCCTGAAACGAAAAAGGCCCCGCCTTGCGGCGGGGCCCTCGTAAGTCAAGAGACCTTCATCAGGACGGGTCCATCACGACCGTCCATGCCACCCCTGCTTCCGACGCTTACTTCGCACCGAGCACGTCGCGGCCCTGGATGCCGTCGATGGTGAGGATGTGGAAGCTGGTCGCCACCTGGAAGTCATACGACTGGCTCATGAAGTAGCCACCGTCGCCGGTGGTGTCGTTGCCGCCGAGGGGGGTCTGGATGCTCCAGAGACCGGAGTTGTCCGAAGAGGTCTTCTTGGCGCGGCCGTGGGCATCCATGGCGTCACCGCAACCCGTCGGCTGCACGTGACCGTCGTAGTACAGCGTCACCGGCGAGGAGTTGAACCCGTGGTTGAAGAACCACGGGGTGTATCCACCGGTGAAGTTGTAGTTGACGTCGCTGTTGGGCTTCGACTGAAGCCAGTGATGCTCGAGCATCCGGGTCTTCAGATCGGGGTAGGTCGCCTGACCAGCAGCGGGCGACTTGTAGCCTGCCGCGAGCGAGTCGGGATTGGTGTAATAGGCGCCGGTCAGCTGGTTCTTGCCGAGGACCGCAGGGTTCCACATCGCCGCGGGCGAGAGGCAGTAGCTGCTGTTCCAGAGCTGCGGAATTCCACCCGTGCCGTCCGGCGGAATCACGGTGAACTCGTCGGGGAGCGCGAAGTACTTCTCAGCGCCGGCGAGGACGATGGCGTCCTTCGGGGCGTAGAACACCGGGTCGTAGAACCGGCCGTTGAGATAGTTGTTGAAGCTCTCGGCGTTCGGCAGACGGAAGGCGCCGTAGACCTGAGCCGGCGTGAAGGTGTTGGGCATGTAGAACTGGAACGAACCGCAGTTGCCGACACCCGCACCGCCGCAGCCGAGGAAGTAGCCCCAGATGGTCGGGACCACGTCGGCATCCCAGCCAAGCACAAGGAACGGCGGGCAGCCGCCGGACGCAATGTACTTGGTGCAGGTGTTGGTGTAGTTGGCACCACCACCCTGCTGAATGGCGTAGACCGCCGCATCGTCGGGGACCGAAGTCCACTGACGATCGCCCCAGTCGGCCGAGTAGGCCGCGTGGGCCGCAGACATGTTGCGCATGTTCGCCGACGACTGAGTCGTCTGGGCGGCTTCGCGCGCCTTGCCAATCGCCGGCAGAAGAATGCCGATGAGCAGCGCGATGATCGAGATCACCACCAGCAGTTCAACGATGGTGAACCCACGACTAGCAGTCTGATTCCGAGTCTTCATCATGAAGACCAACCTTTCCGCGACGCGAGGCGTCGCTTCCGCGGAAGCCGCAAGACTGAAGTGCGCCGAAGATCGATGACCGTCAGAGGCTCGGCGCGGTCTCGGCAACGCATTCGCGTCACCGAGGCAGAGCTCGAGTTCGATCCCAGCGTTCACTCCCGCACAAGGCGAGCTTCCAGACAGCGAACCCAAGAGACGTGACGGCCGGGTTCGCACGAGTGCATCCGGTGTGATCCGGACGTGGCCGCAGGTGCCAGTGTAGTCATGGCTTGAGGGCCCGCAAGAGAAGGGATGGCAAATGCCTGCAGGAGGGGTGAGGTCGCGCCGCCGGCGGGAAGTGCGCGGACGGGCTCGTCCCGTGATCGAAGAGGTCAGAGAAGGACCGCGTCGGGCTCGACCGCGCCGCGAATTTCGAGATCGAACCGGGCGCTTCGGTAGCCCTGGCGAAGCGCGGCAGCGCCCCAGACCCCGTCGCTGCGAAGGGCCAGCACCGCGACCTGATGATGCTCTGCCACCGCCCCGGAATCGGCGATCCGCTTGATCACGGCGGCTGCGGCCTCAACCGGGGACCGCCCCTGCCGCAGCAGTTCGACGACCAGGAAGGCCCCGCAGACCCCCATGATCAGTTCACCGGCTCCGGTTGCGGTAGCGCCCCCCACCGCCGGATCGACATAGAGCCCATGTCCGATGATCGGCGAGTCCCCCACCCGGCCGGGGACCTTGTACGGGGTTCCACTGGTTGTGCAACCCCCGGCAAGGCGGCCCCCGCGGTCGAGGGCCAGCACACCGATGGTG
>Ga0163148_10002766_pt1 | contig 20358 bp, 39 predicted proteins | sample OliLakLV19MP7P2_FD_148606 | JGI IMG/M metagenome (GOLD analysis project Ga0163148, IMG submission 148606) | Freshwater microbial mat bacterial communities from Lake Vanda, McMurdo Dry Valleys, Antarctica- Oligotrophic Lake LV.19.MP7.P2 | ecosystem: Environmental > Aquatic > Freshwater > Lake >...
GTTCTGGCGAATCCGAAGGCTGAGCGGGAGACGGCGGCGAAGCTCCGGGCGGCTATCCAGGCCTACGGCGACGGGCGGGTTAGGCACGCGCTCGAGGCAGCGGCCAAGGGCAGGAACGACTTTTACTGGCCGACAGGGCCCCTGGGGTACAGATGACTGAGACTTCATTTGCAGCCAATTCCGCGCGCTGGCTCGCCGAGCAACTGGATGGCGTCACCCACCAGGACGACATCAACCCGGCTGCAGACAAGCGAGAGGAGGAGGCGTACTTCCAGAGCCGTTGGCGAGCTAACTGGGAATGGATGCAGCGCGCAGGGTGGACGCTTCGCAGGCGCGACCTGCGCCTGCGCATCGAAAGCATCGACCATCCGGACCGGCGAGAGTTTGCTAGACGCGTAGTGCAGGAGGCTCTGCAGGAGGCTGGTTTGACCGAATGGCGGAAGGTGCACCGATGACCACGGAAGCTCTTTTCGACGCGGCCGAACGCGGGTGGAAAGCGGGCGAGGCGAAGCAGTGGCAGTTACCTTACTTCGAGATGCCCACAATTCACGGAGCATTAGTGGCCAGGTTTATTCTCCCGCTATCGCTTGCCAAGCCCGTCAATCAGCTAATGCGCGCTGGCATGGCTGGACAAGCGTGGGCGATGGGTGCGCACAAAGCGAAGGTGTTTGCCGCCATGCGCACGCAGCACGCGCGAAGAGGCAAGCCGTTACCCGGGCGCCCGCAGATCATTTGCGTTCGCTTCAGCATACGCGAGCCAGATCGCTTTTCGAATTATGCCAAATGCGCGATTGACCGGCTGTTGCCTGGCGTAGTAAAGAAAGTTGGCAATCAGAGGTTTCTCGACGGGAGCAAGCATCTGAACTTCATTGAAGATGATTCCGTGCAGCATGTGGACGAATTTCAGCTCTGGTGGCCTGTGAGTAGGCGAGCCGACGAGGTGGTCGTGATTAAGGTCTACAGTGGACAGGGAGAAGCAGCATGAAACTCACGAAAAAAGAAGCACAGCTCGAAGCAGCGCGCGGCGCAGTGTGGACGGCGCTTTGGCAGGTTCCGCGGTACCAGGCGATCCACGAACTAAAAACCCGCGTGTTCACCCGGTGGGACCACACGGAAGCGCGCGCGGGAAACCCCCGCTATACGTCCCGCCTGCCAGCGCTCCAAGCGCGACTGGATCGGCTGAGGCGCGCGATGATCGCCATGGAGGAAAGGGCGTTCAGTGCAGCAGGGATCAGGTACTAACAGGGGAGAAGCAGCATGATTGACGAAAAGATGATGGCGAGATTCTTCAGCAAGGTCGACAAGAATGGTGTCGCACGCGCGAGCATCTCGGACGTTCTCTCACGGAAACGCTGGCGCCATGTCGCCTGACCGTTGTTGCTCCACGCGATGTGACTGCGATATCTGCTTGGGCGCGCCAGTCGTGAGCGCCAAAGAAGAAGCTCGGCATCGAGCCAACGTTCGCTGCGAACACGGCTTCCTTCGCTCGGCCGGCTGTGTCGTAGTTAGCTGTTCGCATTGGGACGGAATCCGCGACTCAGACAATCAGCAAATGAAGATGCGCGGCTTCCGCACAACTCAACGAAAGCGAGAGATGACATGAACGCTAAAATAATCGACATCGAGGAGGTGAAAGCCAAACGTATGGCGGCGCTACGCGTGGAGCGCCTGGCGGACATTTTCAGCATCGATGTTGTCTCGGGTCGCATCCACATTGATGGCACGATCGAAGAGGTGAGCCGTGCTCTGGCGACAGGTCAAATAAATGAAGCACTCTGGGTTGCGGAGGCGGCGCTGTGACCAAGGTCAAGAAGTGCACGCTGCTCTGCCACTGCTTCGCCTGCCTAAACGGTGTCGCCTGGCAGCGCGATCCGAAGGCTGAGCTGCGCACCAAGGCCGAGCGAAGCCGGCGACGAAACAAGAAAAAGCTTGAATCAACCAAGGCGCAGGTGACTGCATGAGCCCGTTCGGAAAAAAGCTGAAGGAGCGAATGCTTGACACGATGCCGCCCGGCTACGCATTCCAGCTAGCGCTGCGCAACCTGTTCGAGGTGGCGAAGCGCGAGAACTGGCCGATTGAATCTATTGCGTTCAACACGGGCAAGGCGACGTGCGTAATTGAGTCGTTCGAGATTGCGGGCGTGACAGTCACGACACGCGCGCGCGCTGGGTTGGCGCAGTTGCTCACCGGTGATCGGGAGATGCGCAATGCAGGCAACACAAAGAGAAATGGAGAAAAGTAGATGACGACTTGGCGAAAACTAATCAGCGAGACAATGGCAGAATGCGAAGACGGATGGGAGAATCTGGAGTCGCATGCCCCGCCAACAAACGAATGGCTGGATGAGGAGTTCGATGACAATTACGGCAGGGAGGAGGGTTGCCCGTTCACGCTGTGGACTCGTGGTCGCGTATATTTCCCGGCCTGCTATGACGGGGCTGAGTGGGTCGCATCCGTGGCGAGAAACTCCAACGGCGTACCTACGTACCACATCGGCGGAGGTTAGATCGTGCAGACTGAGCGCTGGGTTCGCACGAAACTAGGACTGACCGCGGTGGCGCTAGGCGTCGTGCGAGGCCGGCAATCGGCGCGAAAGGTTCAGGCGCCTCGGGAGGTCCCAATGGCCTCGCCCTGGAGTCGCAATCTGACGGCGGAAGTTATTCAAGAGTTCCGAGAGGCTCAACGTAGAAAATGACATCAACAATCACAGAAAAGTTTATCACGAGCGCGAAAGAGATCGCGAGAGCGCGCGCGAACAAAAGGTGTGCTCACGGCATGCTGGAATCGGCCAAATGCGTCATCACGACATGCGAATTCTGGGACGGGAAGAAAATCACCGATCATTCGTCCGAGCTGACTCGCGGCCTGAGCTCGGGGCGCAAGGGCGGCAAGCATGGCGCGTGACAAGTTAACCGCGGAAGCGAAAGCCAAGGAGGCAGCGGACAGAGAGGCTACGCTTACGCGGCTCGGCGGACGTAGCGGTCACTGCTACTCGCTACGCGAGGTCGCCAAGGCGCTTGGGGTTACTCACCAGAGAGTTGAACAAATCGAGCGGAACGCGCTTCGGAAACTGAAGGAGCTGTTTGAGCGAGGCGGGCGGTGACGAGCACGGCCAGTAAGCCCATCCCTCTTGGGCGCTCCGGGCGAATCGTTATCGACGTCGGCGGCGAAAGAATCGCGGTCGAGGTCTGCGCGGAAGACACAGATGCGTCGATAGCAATCAAATTGATGGCTGCAATCGATGCGCACGTAGTCAGCGAGTGGGAAAACGCGCAGAAATAGGGCCCTTGGTGAGAAATCGACAGGCCCACTGAAATAGAGGCTTGACCCGTACGAGGAATGCCGTACAGTACCAATATGAACAACGCAGCAAACAACATGGTCCTGATCACCGGCAACACCTACCCCGTCAAGGACCAGCTCCGCGCACTTGGCGGCCGCTGGAACGCGGGCCGAATCGGGTGGGAAGTGCCTGCAGCACGGGAAGCGGACGCGCGCTGCCTGGTAGCTGGCGCGGGCCCGAAAACAGCGGCGCCCTCTCTTGGCCGCGCTAGCCGCGCAACGGGCCGCGTACGTGCGTGGCGCCCGTGCGGCTACCCCGGATGTAACAGCAGTTATTGCGACGATTGCGACGGCTTGGGCGGTGGCCGTGATAGCTTTTACGGCCGCTAAATTTCACCCTCACCCTCACCAACTCAAGGAGCAACGAACATGATCAACCATCAAATTCAAGCACAGCTAGTCGACATGGTCTTTGGACCCGGCGTGAGCCCGGATGACATTATCGGGTGTGCTGAGAGGGCGCGCATGACGCCTCAGGCGTACATTGGCGAGGCACTCCGAGTGGCAATCGAGCAAGGGGCGCGGAACGAAGAAGCGGGCGCGCTGGTTCTGGAAGACGAAAATGCCCAGCACACCATTTGCGACTTCGCGGGCGTGGTGGACGGGTGAGCAGCCGTTCATTCCCGTTCACGATTCGTGGCCACTCGCTGAGGCGGGCGCGCATTCGGGCGGCAAAGGGACAGGCGAATGACGCTCGTTAAAGATCTTACTGCGGTACTTGTTCAATTCCTCGATCGCCCGATCACGCCACAAACGTACAGGGAGCTCGAAGGCGCGTGCTATCCGGTGCTCCACGCCCACGGTTTGTTCAGTTGGCGCCCCGTCGTCGTAAATCCGGATGAATGTGCGTTTGTCGTCGTCTCTACAACAAGAGGTCCCATCCACTGGGATCTAACGCCGCACCGACACTCAAACATGTTATTCGTGCTCCTCGAATCTCCCGAAGGTTTGTTTTTCGAGGCTCACAACGTGGTGGACGGGTGACTAGCAAATTCACACTTTCGAACGGGAGTCGCGTCGGCAGACTGTCGCTCAAGATTATCAAGGTGGGCGACGTCGAGGTTGATCACGCCTGGCGAGACGGCAACGGCGTCACGGTACTGGTCGTCGACCTGGGGAGCGGGCATTTCCTGAGACTTCAGGAGCTTGAGCAGGAGGAGCTTGCCTCGCTCAGCCAACTCTACAACTGGGACCCGGAGTCGCTTGCCGCGGCAAAACGGAGAGTCGATCTGTGCCCAAGACGTTAACCGAGGTGCGGGCTCAATTCGCCAAGGGCAAACGCAGCGATCTGGATAGCGCGATATGCGTTAGCTGGGCGGCTGCGCTGGACTCGGTGCTTGCCCGCCCGCCGATTGACCTCGTAGGTCGCGGTTGCGGTGATCACTCGTGTCGCGTTGAGCCGGCGCGGGGCATGGCGACTAACGGTGGATGTCGGTGCGATCACCAGGCGCTAAGTCTGGCGCTGAGTGCCTGGCGCGCTGAGGCTACGCGGCTCACTGCGCTTATCGACAGCCTAGATTTACACATTTGAAAGGCGAAGAATGCACATCAGGCAAATAATTCAGAAGCTTGCAGAGCTTGAGACTCCCGAGGAACGCGAGGCAACGGCGCGCGCGATGTTGGAACCCGGGTTTGCGAAGATGGTAGCTGACTGGGCGTTCGTCGACCCGGAGTCCGACACGCCCGAGATCGACCACTCGGAATACGTGACCACTGAGATCAGTCAGGCTCACCGGGACCGCCTAGCCGGGTACTCCGCGGGCGGCTTACCACCAAAGTTCACCGTTCGATGCGCCGGGCCAATGCAGAGATGATGGGGATTCTGGAGGGGCGGCTGCGACAACCCGACCTAGCGGTTACCCCGCTGTGATTCCTGTTGACAATGAGATTGGAGGTGAGTAATGAGGTGAGCCTAAGGTGCCTCCGGTGGAGAGGCGCATCAGGGCAGGCATGGCCTGGCCGGGCGGAGTTTGGCTGGGCATGGCAAGGCAGGGTTTGGCAGGCGGGGTAAACAAACAATCCCCGGTGTCGGCGATAGCTCACGGGCTGGCGCCGGGGGCTGACTAGGAAAGCGCGAATGAAAAAACTGAAGCCGTATCCGTTCCAAACGAAAGCCATCAGCGCCGTGCGCGCGTACTGGAAGCGCGGCGCCAAGAGCGTGTGCCTGGTCTGCCCGACGGGCGGCGGCAAGACGTTCATGGGTGTTGTCCTGGTGGGGAAGTCTAAGACCCTTTGGGTGGCTCACCGCGAAGAGCTCGTGCACCAGGCCGTGAAGGCGCTGTCCGATGAGTACGGGAAGGACGCCGTCGGGTATGTGATGGCCGGAAAGCCATTCAGGCCTGAGGCGAGGATCCAGGTCGGAACGATTCAAACCTTGCTTGCGCGCGGCAAGTTTCCCGAGGCTGAATTGCTGGTGCTCGATGAATGTCATCATTATCTTGCAAAGGAGTGGCGACAGCTTCATCGACTGCTAAGCGGACTCCGTAGAACTCTTGGCTTGACCGCTACCCCTTCTCGTGGGGACGGGAAAGCGCTCGGTGATATTTTTCAGGCGATGGTGCCCGCGGCTCAGCCTCAGGCGTTGATCCCATGGCTGCTTGTCCCGGCCGAGGTGTTCACGCCGGAGCGAAGGCACGGCAGCGATCTGGCCCAGTATCCGGTGGATGCTTGGCTTGAGTACGCAGGCGACCGGCAAGGGTTCGTGTTTTGCGCTAGCGTCCTCCAGAGGGAGGGCGGTGTCGAAGGTGTGGACGCTGCCGCTCTTACGCAGCGTTTCCGCGACAACGGGATCTCGGCCGCACTCATCCATGGCAAAACGCCAAAGGGTGAGCGGCGGCGGGTAATCGACGCATTCAAGGCCGGCGAGGTAAAGGCTCTAGTGAACTGCAACGTGCTAACCGAGGGCTTCAATGTTCCCGAAGCGGGCGTCTGTATGCTCGTGCGCAACTTCAGGCATCCCGGCGCTTTCATTCAGGCGACGGGCCGTGTGTTACGAAAAGCTCGTGGCAAAAAGGCGGCAACGATCATAGATCTCAGCGGCTGCGTGCTGAAGCACGGGTCGCCTACCGATACCCGCAAGTACTCGCTGAAGGGAAAGCCGATTCGCCACGGAGGTGGTGCCGGCCCCGTCCCCGGGCAAACAAAAGAGCAGGCGATTACCGGCGAGCGGCTGATCAAGATCGAAGATCAGTACATCCGGAGGAAGAAGGCGAAGATGGCCGCGTACAGCGCCGCGCGCAACGCGAGCCCGGAGGGGAAGGCGTACAACGCCGCGCGCCACGCGAGCCCGGAGCGGAAGGCGAAGCAGGCTGCGTACTACGCGAGCCCGGAGGGGAAGGCGTACAGCGCCGCGCGCAACGCGAGCCCGGAGGCGAAGGCGAAGCAGGCTGCGTACAGGGCGAGCCCGGAGGGGAAGGCGAAGATGGCTGCGTACAAGGCGAGCCCGGAGGTGAAGGCGAAGCAGGCCGCGTACAGCGCCGCGTACTACGCCGCGTACAAGGCGAAGAAAGCGAGCGATGCCGGATGAATAGGCGACATTTACAGGCCGCCCTTTGTCGCCATTTCCTTCCGGCGCAGCCCGAGGCACGCAGGGAGGCTCAGTCAGCGACTGGACTCGAGATTCTCTGTCGCGAATGGCCGGTATCAGGCCAATGTGACAGGAAGGGCTATCCTGTTTCCGTTTGTTCCCAAACTTATTGGGTTCGAGGCTGTGAGGCCTAAGGCAGACAAAGAAAAACCCCGATAGCCGAAGCCGTCAGGGCTCTCTTTAGCCGGAGCGCTTTGAACACGGAGGCTATATGCAAATTCAAGAAAGCTCTAGTCAAAAAAGCAAACGACCAAGCCCGCTTCACTGGCGAGACGACGAGGATCTCCTCTGGTTTTTCGAGGAAGGCGCCGATCTGATTCAGCGCTCAAGCCTCGGTCATCAGTTGGAGTCGCTCCGAGATAACGTTAGAATTGTTGGCATCCCAAACAGCGATCCGGGCTGGAACGTCGACTTCGGTCGCTTCACGGACTCGGCAAAAGCATCCAGGGTCTGGCGCCGGCTTCAAGCGAGCCGAGAGCACTACGTCTGGGCGCCGCTGGTGCTCAGCCAATACTACGCACCCACGAGCGTCTCTTTCCCGGGCGACCGCCTGCTCTCGCTCTTTCCGCTGACCAGCGCGGCGAGCTTCGGGCTCATTCAGGAGGTCCAAGGCAAGGGTGAGGGCCTGTCATGCCGGTGGCCTCGCCCGAGAGCCATTCCCTCCGGCGCCTCGCCTCGGGCGAATCTGGACAGCCTGCTCAGCCTAGAGAGCCAGTCACGCGCAGCCTATCGACCCATTCGACGCGAAGCCCAGACCATGCTGGACCGGACCACGGAGGCCTGGCGTGCCGCGCGGAATTAAGCTCGACCGTTCGCTGAGCCTGACCGAGGTCGCTGACTTGCTCCAACTGAAGCACTCCAGCCAAGCCAGGCGGCGTGAGCACGTGATGCGACTGTTTCGAAGGCTCGAACGCAACCAAAACAAGCAGTTTCTGCACAGCCACTCACCCAGAGGGAAGCTCTTCGTTCGACTCTCCGCAATCGAGGAGCTCCACCGCTGGCATCCCGGCGGCTCGCAGCAACTGAGGCGCGACCTGGACGACCTTTCGGTCGAGGTACGCCACCTCGGCAAGAAGCAGAATGCCCACGGTGCGCGCCTTCGACAGTTAGAACGCTTCAAGATAGCAACTGCGCAGTATTTGGCTGAGATTGGCTCAGTTATGGCTGACGAGTAAGGCATTCTGACGCAATTCTGACGCGCTTTCGCTCTAGTCCCTATAGGCCCGTGTAACACCACTGCCCCCGGCTGCCAGGCCCCACCAGGTCTGCGCATGTGGGAGTGCATTGCTGCTACCCATCGGGCCCACACAAATCCGTGGCAACTGTCGAGCGCCCCTCGCTGTTAACCACACACCCAATCATTGACGCGCAGGGAAGCAGTCATGACCAAGATGTTTAAACGTGTAGGGAATTGTAGTTCAGCAAAAGGCGCTCATTGTGGGTGCTGATACCAAGCTATCGAAATCGCACACACGCGCGCCAGAAGAGGTCGCAGCTGTCTGGGTTGACGTCGACCAGCTAAAAGTCTGGGCGAGCAACCCTCGCAAAAACGACGTTGCTGCCCAGAAGCTAGCACCCCTGATTAAGCGCTTCGGCTTCGGTTCTCCCATTATTGCCCGCAAGGCTGATGGTGAGATCATCGCAGGCCACACCCGCTTGAAGGCTGCGCAGATCTTGGGGCTGACCCAGGTGCCCGTGCGGTACATGGATCTTGACCCCGCCGAGGCTCACCTGATGGCGCTTGCGGACAATCGCGTCGGCGAGGTCGCCGAGTGGGACGACAAGCTGTTAACCACCGAGCTTGGCGCTTTCAGCTTTGAAGACATTGAGCTGGCCGGCTGGACCCAGAAGGACCTAGACCAGCTCGGCGAAGACTTCGCTAGCGCTACGCCTCCGGATGATTTCAAAGAAGCAGATGAGGACTTGCCCACCAACTGCGCCTGCCCGAAGTGTGGCTACGCCTGGAGCGCTAGCAAGTGAGGTTGGCCGCCCGGGCCGTAGCCAAGCAGCCATACCGCGTTCCTCTGATGTCCGAGATCGTTGCTCTGCCCTGGAACGGGCGCAAGGTCGTCAGCCTGTTCGCGGGCTGCGGAGGAAGCTCTACCGGCTACCGAATGGCAGGGTTCAAAGTCTTGTGGGCTAATGAGTTTATCCCCGCAGCACGGGCCTGCTACTTAGCCAACTGCTCCCCATCTACAATTTTAGACGCGCGCGACGTGCGCGAGGTCACGGCCGACGACATTCTAAACTCGACATCGCTCAAGGTTGGCGAGCTTGACGTTTTGGACGGATCCCCGCCCTGCTCGGCCTTTTCTTCGCTATCAAAGATACGGGAAGACGGCTGGGGCAAGGTCAAGGCCTATTCCGGGACCGAGCAGCGCGTTGACGATCTGTTTTTCGAATTCACACGAATTCTCGAAGGGCTTCAGCCCCGAGCATTTGTAGCCGAGAACGTCGCTGGCTTGATAAAGGGCGCCGCTAAGGGTTACTTCTTTGAGATACTTAAACGCCTCAAAGGCTGCGGCTATCGCGTAACCTGTAAGGTTCTTGAGGCTCAGTGGCTCGGGGTGCCCCAAACGCGGAAGCGCACGATATTCGTCGGGGTCAGGAACGATCTAAACATCGAACCGGTACACCCGAAGCCTAGACCTTATCAGTATACGGTAGGCGAGGCGCTCGCGAGTCTACCGCCGCCGGAGGAGCCATATAAGCTAATCCCCGGCTGGCGGCAGAGGAACCTGACGGGCTTCCATATGTGCCTAATCAACGCGAACGCGCCAAGCGGGACAATTACGACGCTCGCTAAAGACTTCGGCATCAGGCTTGAAGGCAGTCAGCTTTATCGGAAGCCAACGATCCCGGAGGTTAAGCGAATCTGCGGATTCCCTGACGATTTCGTGCTGCTCGGCAGTTACGAAAAACAATTCGAGCGACTTGGCCGAGCCGTGCCGCCGCTTATGATGCGGGCCGTAGCTGAGACCTTGCGCGACGAGGTCTTGCGTTGAAGATCCCGCAGCATTGGACGTTCAAGACCGCGGAGGTCGCTGCCGGGTTTGATGAGCACGTGCGCGAGCAGCTGCCCTGGTATGACCTCGCTACCGAGTTCTGTTCGCACATTGCCGCTCACTACATTCCCGAACGCGGACTGGTCTATGACATTGGGGCGTCAACCGGAAACATTACACGCGCGCTACGGAGCACGCTTGAGGCGCAGAACGCTAGGGCGGTCTCAATTGACCCTAGCTCCGAGATGCTCGCCAACTTTCGCGGCTATGGCGACTTTGAAGTCGCCGACGCGCAGAGATTCGAATACGCGCAATTCGATGTAGCCATCCTGTTTTTGAGCCTAATGTTCATCCCGGTATCGGCACGCGTGCCACTTTTGCAACGCCTTCGGACTCTTGCTAGGCCGGGCGGGGCTATTATAGTTTTCGACAAAACCCTGCCGAGCAGAGGGCAGCTGGGAACCGCGAACGCACGTTTTGGCGCACTCAAGAAAATCCAAGCCGGCGCGACCGCGGAAAAACTTTATCAAAAGGACATGAGCCTAATCGGTGTTCAGCGACCGATAGCCCTGGCCTCGCTGCCGAACGCTCAAGAAATCTTCCGCTTCGGTGACTTCGTTGGGCTTATCGAGGAGATCCCGGAGACTCAATGAACCGCAAAAAGCTAACGCCTGAACTTGAGGCATCTATCCTCGCGACAATGCGGCTAGGCGCCCCTAGGGAGCACGCTTGCGCGGCTGTTGGTATTACATCGGCCACGCTTCGAAGCTGGCTCCACAGCGCATCAGAGGGCGACGAATTCTATACAGCCTTCGCTGACCGCTTTCTCAAGGAGGAGGCCGACTACGCGCGCAAGCTCGTGGCGAGCATCACGAAGGCCGGCACCAACGATTGGAAGGCCCACGCTTGGATTCTTGAGCGACGCTTCAAGAAAGAGTGGGGGGCGACGCAGCAGGTCGAGCACTCGGGGCAGATAGATACGGCCATCACCCACGCAACCCCGGAGCAAGCCGCTAATGCCATCCGTGCAGCCTTTGGACAGCACGCTGCCGTCCAGGTTGATCCCGCACCGAGCGACGATTGAGCGCTACCGGGACGCGCTAAACTCTCAGGGCAAGACGCGTGACTACAGCGCGCTCGTCGCCTGGCTGTCGACCTTCTACGCCTATCAGCTCGAATGGATTCTTGAGCCCGCCCGCAAGGCGGTAGTTAACAAGAGCCGTCAGATCGGCATCAGCCATTCAACCGCCGCGGTAGGGCTCCTCTGGGGAGTCTTTCATGGCGAACACACCACGATCATTTCTAGAGGCCAGCTTGAGTCGAGCGAAGTGCTCGAGATGGCGGCCACGCATCGCAGGGTGCTTGAGGAGCTCGGCTGCTCCCTTGCCGCCAAGGATAGGAGAGACAGTGCACGATCTGTGGACTTCGTTTCTGGCGGGCGCATGTTGGCGCTTCCGAGCTCAGGCGGCCGAGGATTTGCTGGCAACCTGTTCCTTGATGAGTTCGCTTACCACGACCATCCGGATAAGGTCTGGGACGCAACGATGCCCTCCACTTCGCTCGGCAACTTCCGAGCTCGCGTAGCTTCGACGCCCAACGGAGTCGGCAACAAGTTTCACCTTCTGTGCACGGATGCCAAGGCTGGCTCCGGCTGGAAGCACCACGAGATTCCGCTACAACGCGCCCTCGATGATGGGTTCCGCGTCGACATGGTCGAACTTTGGACCAACGCGCTCAATGACCCGCGGTTGTTTAGTCAGCTGTACGAGTGCTCGTTTCTCGATGGCGCTCTGCAATACATCCCGACCGAGCTAGTCACCGATTCGCTCGCGGAAGACCTCGGCACGAGCGGGGCAGGCAACCTGTACGGAGGCCTGGACATCGGCAAAGAAGTCGACCTGAGCGTGCTCTACACGGTGCGACGGGTCGGCAAAGTCTGTTGGACTCACTCGGTTGAGGTGATGAAACGCACAGACTCCGACGAGCTCGAGGCCATGGTCGACCGGGCATTCAAGTCCGGCGTCACCAAGCTTGCGGTTGACGCGACCGGCATGGGCACGTTCCCGGCCGACCGGATGCGCAAGAAGCACGGGCACTATCGGGTCTCCCCCGTTGTGTTCACTTTGCAGAAAAAGGCCGAGCTTGCCACCAGGCTCTACACAGCTTTCGCGGAACGCGGCATCAAGCTAGCGTCCGCAGACCACTGCCTCCAGCAATCAAACCCACCACCCGGCATCGCGCTCGCTATTCGCAACGACGTTTGCTCGATTCAGCGAATCGTCACCAGCTCCAATAACGTCACTTACGACGCGCCACGCACTCGAGAAGGCCACGCAGACCGTGCATGGGCGTTGGCTCTAGCGCTCGAAGCAGCGGCGGGCGAGCAACCACGCGGATTCGTTCCCAGCTAAGTTTTCTCCTCCCCGATGCCCACCATTCAGCAACTCAATAGGCGCCATCCCGGCGTTAACCTAGAGCAGCTGAAGGACCTGCGTGCGCTCTACGCTGGCGGTGAATCGTTCGAGGCTCGGCTCGGCCGCTTTCTGCCGAGTCGCCCGCATGAGCCCGGTAACTTCTACGAGTTGCGGGTCAAGGAATACACCTACCGCAACTACGTGAGCCCTATCGTGGGCTTCTTTACCGCGCTGCTTTTCAGCTCGCGCCCTAACGCTGTCGCTAGCCAAAAGGCGGACAAGGCCGTCAAGAGCGACGGCTCAGCGGTTCCCGCGGGCGACGCGGCCGTCTTCGAGGCCCCGCCATTCTATTCCGAGCTTCGTGAGGACTGCGACCGCACGGGCCGCGACCTCGATGCGTTGTTCAAGAGCACGCTCACCGACGCCATGGTTGCGGGCTACGCCTGGGTGCGCCTGCATCACGCCGGCACCGGCGATGAGCAACCGGCGAACATGGCGCAGCATGAGGCGCTCGGCCTTGACCGCGTTTGGCTCTCCAGCGTCAAGCACGAGCAGCTCCTCGATTGGGACACGGACGAGACAGGCAACCTGGCTTGGGCGCTGGTGTTCAGCTCCCAGCGACACCGCGAGAGCCTCGATTCAAGTCACGACCTAATCACCGAGACATGGGATCACATCCAGGCTGACAGGGTCGACGTCTATCAGATCACGTACCGCTCGGACAGGCGTCCAACGGCCGAAGATAACGTGCCGCTCGTTAGTTCGACGCCACATCGCTTCGGCGCCGTGCCGCTCGTTTGCTTGGAGTTACCGAGCGAGCTCTGGCTGGCATCGCACCTCAAGACGCCGCAGCTGGCGCACTTTCGACTTTCCAACGCGCAACAGTGGGGACTCTTCACGACCTGCTACGCGCAGCCGCTGTACAAGCTGCTCGACATGACTAACCCGCCTCGCATGGGCGCTGGCTACGGTCTGATGTTAGGCGCCGAAGAGTCCGTTGAGTGGTTGTCGCCGCCGACCGCGCCATATGCCGCGCTTGGTGATGCCATCAAAGAGCACAAGGATGAAATCTTCCGGGTCGCACACACGATGGCGCTCGGAGTCGAGAACAACGCCGCCTCCGTAGGGCGCAGCGGAGAGAGCAAGGCCGCCGACGCTGAGGCAACGCGGGTTGTTCTGCTCTCGTTCTCGCGGCTCGTCAAAGAGGCAATCGAGAAGACCTACCAGCTAATCAGCGCCGCACGCGGCGACAAGTTAACATGGTCAATCGAGGGCCTAGACGACTTCGCAGCGGCTGACATCAGCGGCCTGGTCGACACTCTCGAGGTGGTTGAGAAGACGGGCGGTATCCCGTCCGACACGTTCAACACGCAGATGAAAACGCGCCTCGCCGAGAGCCTCTTGCCCGACATGGACGAGGCCACCAAGCAGATTGTGCGCGAAGAGATCAAGGCCGGCATTGCCGAGGCCAAGCTCAAGGAGGCGAAGGCCGAGAAAGAGCAGGCCGACATGATGAAGGCAGCGCTGAACAAGCCCAAGGACGGTCCGGGCGGCTCTGGCGACAAGAAACCCTTTGGTCCCCCTGGCGGCATTAAGCCCCGACCCAACATGCCCTTTTGAGTCCTATGAAAACCGCACGACGCACGAAAACCTATGCCGCCGCCGACGTTGCGAAGGTCAACGGGATCAAGACCTCGATTGCCACGGTGGCCGCGCCTATCACGTATCTGAAGGCGACCGATTTCAACGGGACAGCGATCGGCGCCACCACGGGCGTACTTGATTTGCCACGCACCGTTACTATCTCGCTCTCCAGCAGCGTGGGCGCCTACGTTGCGTCCGCTATCACGCTAACGGGTAAGCGCGGTGGCGCAACCGTAACCGAGACGCTGACGCCTCCCGATGCGAACGGAAACACCATTCTGCGCGGTACCCAAGCCTTCGACATTCTCGACTCCGTCGCGTTCCCGGCTCAGGTCAGCACGGCCGGCGCTTTTCAGATCGGCGTACAGGACATCTGCGCTCCGTTTGCTGACAAGTTTGAGGGCGTGGAAATCGCAGCAGCCGGCACCATCAATGTGCAGTACGGCGAAGGCTCGCAAGCCATAGCGGACGCTGTGCCTGTCGCGGCTGCGCTCGTGGGTACGCCGAAGCGCTTGGGCGCGAGTCGCATCCTGACCAGCACCGCGCTTGCTGTGCCGACAACGGCCGGCGTCACCGTCTATCTAGCTTAACTCAACCCATTCAAAGTTCCGAAACGGCCACCGAAGTCACGGCCCCAACAGTGACTTAGCAGCGACGATGCAACGCTGAACCAATTGCATAGCACCGGCCAACACTGGCCAAAGGTGAACGACAATGCCATCCGAAAACGAGTCTCCGGACACGAACACGCCCAAATACATCACCGCGGAGGAAGTAGCTGCGATGGTGACCGGCGCAATTACCGCGCACAGCAAGAAGCTCCAGAAGGAACTAACGGCATCAATCGAGGGCCTCAAGCTCGATGAGAAGATCGCCAACGCGCTCAAGGCAGCAGTGCCTACCGAAGCGCCCGAAGGCGAGCACAAGCCACGCACTGTTGACCCGCGCCTAGTCGCGCTGGAAGACAAGGCAAAGCAGCTCGAAGCCAGCCTGGCGAAGAGCGAGCAGGCACGCTCGGAGGCCGTGCAGCGTAGTCGCGACGAGTCAGCCCGAAGCGCTCTCAAAGCAGCTCTAAGCGCAGGCGTAGCGCCCGGAGCCACCGACATGGCAGCCAAGCTCCTGTTCGACGCTGAGAAACGCATCGGCTTCGACGAGGACGGCACGCCGTTCTTTCGCACCCGACGATCACCAGGTCACGGCATGCCCGAGGAAGACATGCAGATGCCTTTAGCGGACGGTGTGAAGCATTGGCTGCAATCCGACGACGCGAAGATCTTCGTGCCGGCCCCTGCCCCTGCGCCCGGTGCCAACCGCGGCCAAGCGCCACGACAGCTCACTCGCGGGAGTGACGGGATGCCTCGATACGAGCAGCCCGCGACGACCGACAATGAAAAAGCCCACCGAGCCATCGAGCGCGAAAGTGCTCTGAAAGCTCGATTCAATCTCTAACCCAACGCACCGCCCGCGGTGCCCATAAAGCCCCCCCGCGGGCAGAAAAAGAAGGCCCAACATGGCTGATGCTCCCCAGACCCTATCACTCGTAGTTAACGCCCAAGAGTATCGCAGCGACGTTATTCGGCAGATCAACCGCCGAGTGACTCTGCTTAAACTGCTTAAGATTGTCCCCGGCGCTGGCAAAAACGTTGCCTGGGTTGCCGAGGGCAGCGGCTCAATCGCAGAGAATCACATCGACGGCGCAGTAGCGGCCAACTTCGGCAGCGACTCGCAGAACGATGCGATCCTGTCGTGGGGTCTCTATCGAGCCAACTTCCACATCACCAAGCTCGCCATGGACGCTTCCGCCGGAGCTTCTAGCCCCGAGGGTAATCGCAATCTGTGGGCACGCAACCAGGTTAACGCTTCCGCGACGCTCGCCGATCTCCTGGAGCAGGCGATGTTCACCGGAGCCGGCACCGGCACCACCATTGCTGGGCTTGACGTCGCCATCGGTGACAACAGCAACACCTACGCCACCATCGACAAGACCGCTGACACCTATTGGCAGTCAACTGTGGTCGACCCGGGCGCCCTAACCGCTCCGACGATTGCACAGATTCGAAGTGACATCGGCGCAATCGGCGATGCATCGGGCGAAGCTCCGGATGTTGCCGTTTGCAGCACCGCGGTGTTCAACGCTGTAGCCAACCTGTTCGACGCCAACCGTCGCTACACCATGATGAACACCTCCCGTGGTCAAATCATGTTGGACGCCGGCTTCGAAGGCATCGAGGTTGATGGTTGCATGTTCGTCAAGGCCTACAGGGCCACGGTGAACCGCATCTACTACCTCAACACCGCGAACGTGCACATCGAATACCTGCCCGACAGCTCAATGCCTCCCGAGGTCTACAACCAAGTGGTTGCGGATGACGGTTATGGCTCCGTGCCGTTTGGTTTCAGCTACTCGATGCTTGCGAAGCTCGGCCCGGCCGACCGCGCGCAGGTGCTCTCGACGATGCAGCTTGTGGTCAAGAAGCCCAAGAGCTGCGGCGTCCGCAAGAACGTCCAAGTCTAATCCGAAAGGTTGACTGAGCATGGCTTTCAAAACTCGCAAAACTCCTGACGCGATGATGTTCGCTCTCGTAGCGGCTCACAATCAGCGCATCGCCGAGGGTATCAGCACGTTTTTCCACTTGGATAAAACGTCCACATCTAACTCGGCCGACTACACAGCACCCACCACCGTGGCTCTCACTGTGACGGCGGCGGCGTCAACCGACCTGGCAACATCCGTTGCTCTGGTTAACAACGCCAAGACGGTGCTAAATCTGCACTTCGCAGACACGGTCGCTCATGATTCAGCAGTCTCGGCGCAAGTCGCGACGGCTACCGCTACCGATCTCGCTACGGGTATCACGTTGGCCAACGCTCTCAAGGCGGCGTTCAACACTCACCGCTCAGCGGCGTCGGTGCACTTCACCGATGACGGCGCCAACGCCATCGCCGCTACTGATGCGTCAGATCAGGCATCGCTTAACACGCTGCTCACTGAGATAAAGGCAGACTTTAACCTGCACTTTGCATCGGCTCCCAGCATCGCGTTCATCGATCTCGTTTCCGCATAAACCCTCGAAAGAACCTCATGCCCACACTCTACAACCAAACTAAACGAGCCTTAAGTTTCGAGCTCGGTGCGAAGACGTTCGCTTGTGACGCATGGGGCTCTGTCGATGTCCCCGGCAAGCTGGTGGAGGTCGCTATGGCCTACGGCTTGCCTTTGGGCACGGTACCGGTAGCGCCTGAGACTCGCGCCAAGTATCAGGTGCAGGCCGAGCAAGAGGCGACGCGCGACGAGCAGCTGAGCGCACTCCGTGAACAGATTGCGGATGCGCAAGCCTCCGAGCGAGCGGCCAAGGAAAAGCTCGATGAGACTCACGAGGAACTCAGCAAGATGAACACAAAAGTTCAGGAGTCTCTTGCGAGAAACGCCGAGCTTGAGCGCTTCCTGGAGTCGGCACTCGATGACAAGAAAGCCGCCGAAGACTTGCTTGCCGACACGGCTAAGCAGGCGACGATCGCCGAAGAGCGGGCAATCAAGTCAGAAGCCGTGAATCAGAAGCGCTCTAAATAATCGGCCATGGCACTTACCGCTGCGCAGAAGAAAGACGTGCGCAAGTACCTCGGCGTAGCGTTTGGCTTTTTCGACAAGAACACGCGCCTAGAGTCAATGCTCGACAAGGTCGGCGCAGATGCAACCGACCAAGCAGAGCTGGCTCTGTGGCTCTCCGAGCTGACGCTGATTGATACGGCGTTGGCGACGACAGCGACATCAGGGTCCTATTCCTACGGGCCCCTAAAGAAGGTCGATGAGGTCGAATTTTACGACTCGGCCGGCTCGTCTGGCTCCGAATCACGGGTGAGCGCTATCGCTCGTGGGCGCATGTTGATCAAGCGCATCGCGCGAGCCCTTGGCGTTGACGAGTATCTGCCCAACGGTGACTACTTCGGTGACACTCGGGACCTATCGGTAGCGCTGAGGCTCGGCTGAGCCCTTCTGCCCAGCCGCCATTCCCGGCGGCCCTGAAGCTCTCAAGCAAGCATCACCGCATTGTCTTGGTTGGCGGTCCCCACACGGGCAAAACAACGCTAGCGCGGCAACTAGCAGCCCTGACGGGGCGGCGGTTGATTAGCTCGGACGATATTCAGCATCTGGGCTGGTCCGAGTCGTCACAACACCTCGCGGACATGATGGCGGACGCTGGCCCTTGGATAATCGAGGGCGTCCAGGCGGCGCGCGCCATGCGTAAATGGGTCGCGGTCCGTAACGACGCGCCCGCTGACTTAGTCATCTATCGCCACCAAACTTTTGGACCTCTCAAGCCCGGCCACGTCTCGATGGGCAAGGGCGTGCGGACGGTCATGCAGGAGATCCATCCGGCGCTAATTCGCGCGGGTGTTGAACTCGTCCAGGTTTAACAAATGACCCTCGCATCCGACCTCCTCAGCATCGTCAATCGCGTGCGAGCGATCCCCGGGCAGCTCGGCTTGCGGCCCTACGCGGTCACGGTATCGGTTCGCTCTCTCTCTGGCGCTTACGGCCTCGAAGGCGACGCGGGCACGGTCACCACTTCTATTCTCGAGCACGGTGGGTTCGCACCGAAGCTTCGGTTCCTGAACGATGAGCAATTAACTCTCGGCGGCATGCCGAAGGGCACCATCGAACTGGGGCCTATCACGCCGGCCTTCACGGGCGGCGGCACGCTCCTCGCTGCACTCACGGGCTCAGCGACCGAGACGGGCGAGCTTCTGCACTTCACCGTCACAGGCCCCGAGTTCCCCGCGGGCGCGCTCTATCGGCTCACGAGCGTCAAGAGTGACCAGGCGCTGCACTACACTCTGACACTGTCCCCAATCGCGGCGGACTCGTGACGGTCTCGCAAAACTCAGTCTACAAGCGCATCGGCGCTATCCAGCTGCCCCTAGACGGCGCTTCGGTCACACCGACCGGAGTTATTCCGGACCCGGCGCTAGACGCGCTCCTGGCGCTGTTTAAGGCGGCTATCAATGACGAGCTCGCTCAGGCCTGGGGGCAGGCGGCCGACGGCACACCGATGGCCGGAAAAAACCCGGTACAGGACACGCTGCCGCTAGAGCCAAGCTCCAAGGTTTTCAGCGAACGCAAGCCAGCGTTTCCGCTCCTGTCGCTCCATCGCTCGGGGCCCGCGGAGTACGCCGAACACACGCTTTGGATCGAAAAGCGCACTCAGCAATGGGAGCTCAATTATTTTCTGGACGCGCTCCGCGTCGACCATCTCCACCGGGTCTGGGCCGCGTTGACATTCGTTCCGACGATTGTCTCCTCGGTCATCCGGCATCGCGGACACAAGGCTTATCTCGCGGGCGCTTCGCAGTTTGGGCCCACCACTGGCGTTGGCGCGCTTAGCTCGATTCGTCTTATGCGGCACGAGTCAGGCACCGCCAAGTTTGCCAGCGATGAAGCATCACCGGCCTACGCGGCGTGCACGATGACTATCGAGACGGTGGAGCTCGAACACCACATCGACGGCTCGTTCCCCGACCTAGCAGGCGCTCGCTTCGACTTTGGCGTTGGCGGCACTGACGGCGTTATCCCCTCGCTCATCTACGCGGACACAGACGCGCCGGTTCAATGACAACCACCACTTCCAAGCTCAAAAACAAGCCTAAAAAGCCGGGCCTGGCTGTCATCGATTGTCGAGACCGCGACATGGATAAGGCGTGGGCCAAGTCGCTCAAAATGCAGGCGGAGCTAATCGCAAAAGACGGCATGCGCGCCTACGCGATTGTCATTCTGCACCCCGATGACACTTACTCGACATCGTGCCACACGGGCAGTCGAGCGCTCTCGCTTCTAGGCGCGCTCACCAAGCTTCAGCACCAATTGAGTCAACAGGAAGACTAGTGGACGCGATCAACATCCGCGGGCTTGTCAAGCAGCACAAGCACTTCGTTCAGCGCCTCACTCGGGCTCTTGACCTATCGCTAGAGCGGTCGACCGAGCTCGCCGAGCAGCACGTTCGGAGATACTCGAAGTTCAAGCAGCGGTCAGTTAGAAGCCTCAAAAACACGACCGAAACGCGCGTTGTTCGGACTGCCCGCGGTCGGGTGGTCAGCATCAAGTCGCCCAAGCGTTACGCGAGCTTTGTCGAGTTCGGCACTAGGCCGCACATCATACGGGCACGCAAGTCCAAGTTTCTGGTCTTCCGCGGCAGGTCGGGCGCTCTCGTCTTCCGGCGCTCCGTCAAGCACCCAGGCACCAGGCCTACACACTTTCTCTGGAACGCGACAAACGCCGCTTACCGCTTCTCGATTCAAGACATGACAGAACGGGCCGGAAGGCTCGCGAAGGAATTCTAATCCCAATGGCAAAACTCAAATTCTACGCACG
>Ga0163148_10002770_pt1 | contig 20333 bp, 18 predicted proteins | sample OliLakLV19MP7P2_FD_148606 | JGI IMG/M metagenome (GOLD analysis project Ga0163148, IMG submission 148606) | Freshwater microbial mat bacterial communities from Lake Vanda, McMurdo Dry Valleys, Antarctica- Oligotrophic Lake LV.19.MP7.P2 | ecosystem: Environmental > Aquatic > Freshwater > Lake >...
TTATTAAATTTGGTATACGTTAGATATAATCTGGGAAACAGGTATACTAAAACAATGGCCGATATAGAAGAAATTAAATCAAAACTAGATATAGTGGATGTTATTGCTTCTTATGTTCCTGACTTGCGAAAAGCAGGAGCTAACTATAAAGCATGCTGTCCATTCCATTCAGAAAAATCACCATCCTTTACGGTTAATCCTTCTTTGCAAATTTTTAAATGTTTTGGATGTGGTAAAGCTGGCGATGTAATAAGGTTTATAGAAGAAATTGAACATACCGAATTCACAGATGCACTACAAATAGCTGCAGAAAAAGCTGGTGTAGAAATTACAAAGAATATTTCCCCTCAAAACCAAAAAGACAAAAAGGAAAAAGAGCAGTTATTAAACGCCAATCTTCTTACAGCTAAATTCTATAACTATATAATAATGACCCATTCCTCGGGTAAAAAAGGATTAGAGTATGCAACTAAGAAAAGAGAAATAGATATTACTAGAATAAAAGACTTTATGGTTGGCTATGCTCCCAATATTCCTACAAATTTAAAATCCTTTTTAGTGTCTAAAGGTTTCAATCTAAAAGATCTGGTAAAGTGGGGATTACTAGTGGAACGAAATGGAAGCACAATAGATAAATTCAGAGACAGGGTGATGCAGCCCATCTTTAATCTTAAAGGTGAAGTAGTAGCCTTTAGCGGTCGTTATATAGGCACGGTTAAGGAAGCTCCTAAGTATTTAAACTCTCCTGAAACTTTAGTCTATAAAAAAAACGAAATGCTCTATGGTTTGTATCAGGCAAGGGAACACTTAAAAGATAACAATTTTTTAATAATGGTAGAAGGTAATATCGATATATTATCTTCACATAGAGTTGGTGTAGGTAATATTGTGGCTCCATTAGGTACAGCTTTTACAATTAATCAGGCTAAACTTATTAAAAGATTTACTAATAATCTTTATTTTTCCTTTGATACAGACGAGGCAGGTTTAAAAGCCTTAATTAGAAGTATAGGTATTGCGGAGGAAATGGAACTACAGCATAAAGTTATAGACCTAACTGGATTTCAAGATGCAGATGAACTTATTAGAATAAATCCCGAACAATGGCCCGAAAGAATTAAAAATGCAAAACAATCCTTAGATTATCTAATTGAAAAATTTAGTAAAGACCTTGATATGGGTAGTGCAGAAGGTAAAACTACTTTTGAATATAAAATATTACCGTGTTTAAGTCTAATAAGAGATGAGGTTTTATTTAATCATTATCGAAAAGCAATCGCTTCAATTTTAGAAGTTTCGGAAGACTTTATTAACTCTAAGGTTCAAAAGGGTAAACCATATATTCCCCCATTTCAAAAAGTAATTCCAGAAAGTGCTATTAGATTACCCGAAATAAGTAAGGCTAGTATTAACCCAGATGAGAAGTTCTTATTGGAATTACTAATTGCATACGATAAATTTAATGATCTTCACCTACAAGAAGAAACTTTTTTAAGTGATGTGCGTATAATCTTTGGTTTAATAAGAGATCATTCGCAAGAGGGTTTTGATGTAATAAAAGAACTTGTACCTTTAAATTTACAATCGTATTATGACGAAATTGTAATGAATGGCTTAGAGCTATCAGATAAAGCTGAGAATTTACCTATAATAATTAATAAAAAAGCAGGAGATTTAAGAAAAAAATATCATCAAAAAAGAAGAATTATCTTATCAAGGGAGTTAAAAACACACGAAGGAGATTCTGAAACTTTAGAAAAATTGCACACTGAGAACAATCAAATTTTAAAAGAAACGTTAATGATTGAAAAGGGACTCTATAAAATTGTAGATTTCCCAACCGAAAACCAATAAAAAAGCCTCAACTTACTTGAGGCTTTAGTTTTATAGGATACTATTAGAATTGTTACCTTCTTCTAGAAAACTTTTTGTTTTTTGTTACCTTAGAACCAAATTCAGGAGAAACGCTTAACTCATGTCTTCCTTTTGCTCTTCTTCTTTTTAGAGTTTTAAGACCGCCTTTTGAAGCCATTCTTTCTCTAAATCCATATTTTCTGATTCTCTTTATTTTACTTGGTCTATAAGTTGGACCCTGAGTCTTTGCCATAAAAATAATTTAATATTTGAAATTCTTTCTTAATCAAAGTACGATTATAAAGTGTAAAGCCTTTAAATACAAGTTTTTAACCCATGAATCCTCAGTTTGAACAAAAAGTTAATGAGTCATTAGAAACCGCAACTTACAATACCAATGTGGTTATTCAGCCTTCACCTCAATCCAAGATTAACAGGAATTTCAACCGTAAAATGATACTTATATTTGTAGGAGCAATAATTTGTTTTGCCTCCTTAATTATTATTAGAGGAATATTACTACAAAATCCAGCAAGTTTTGATAATAATTCAATAATTGGACAAATCCTAAACCCCAATGGAGTAACAGGACTCGATGGACTTGATATTACTGAAGCCCAGTCAATAATAAACGATTTTACTGCGTCACTTAAAGATGAGTATCAGCAATTGCCTGCCTCTGATGCAAGATCATTACTTTTAAAAACTTCAACATCCAGTTCAATCGGGACTCTAAAAAATGATGGAACCTTCATAAAAAACTCTGAAATTAGTAACTTAATAGAAATTTATAGATATTACAACGATGAAACTTTTTTATACGGTATTAATACTCCTAATGTAAGTTTGTCTGAATTATATTTAAACACAAAGGACAATAAACCAATTCTTATAAAAAGATTAAGTAAAGATCATAGCTTTATAGATGCCCATTTCTCTATACAAGATAAGACATTCTACTATTCTTTTTATGACCAAAATAATACAATCTTCATAGAAGCTACAGATTTAAAGGGTACACAATATCAACTATATCAAACCAACTTTTTAAGTACAAAAACGGAAATTTGGAATGTAAATACGTCTTCTGGATTTATATACCTAAATCAACAACGTGAATGCTTTATCCTTCAATTAAGGGATAAAATTCTTAATGAATATCCATGTGAAAAAATTAAAACTAATAATGGTGATAACTTCTACTGGTCAAATGAAAACCCTAATGGACAGTACGCATCATTTGAAAAAGGTGAATTGTATAAGTTCACACTAGGCGAACTAGAAAGAAAAGTACTTACTTCAAAAAACAATGGCCAAGTTGTTCAAAAGCTATGGCTAAATGGAGATCGACTTTATTATATTATTGACGATCTAGTGCAGGAAAATTCAAGACTATGGAATATCCAACCTAAAGATATACAGTACGTAAATGTAATGAATGCAGAAGAAGGTAACTTAAGTATAAAGAACATGAGAAGTGATATTTACGCAATTATTCCAATGGATAGCTTATATATTATTTCGGAAGAGTTCTTTGGCTTATCGACATTGTATAAATACAACCCTAACCCTGTATTTTCGGTTCCTGTATCTTTCCCGAATTCTTTCCCAGTTTCCTTTGCAGAACCTAAAAAACTTGAGGATTATTATTGGGAAAAGGTTGATTTCGGAACTACTTACGATACTATAGAAGTAATTCAGCCCCAATATACCTTTGATTTCTAGGTTTTGTGCTTTGCAGTAGATTATTTTCTTGCTATAATCTTACAGCTTTTAAAGGTTAAACAAACTATGAATACACAAGTTATAAGTAAATTAGAAAAGGACACAATAGCAAAGAAGATTCCAGCTGTTAAAGTTGGCGATACTGTAGAAGTAGATCTAGTAATAAGAGAAGGTGCAAAACAAAGAATACAAAAATTCAAAGGATTAGTAATCTCTATAAATGGAAAAGGTGCAGGAGCAATGTTCACAGTAAGAAAGATTAGTTACGGAATCGGAGTAGAAAAGAAATTACCATTCTATTCTCCTAATGTAGCAAAAATTAAAGTACTAAAAACAGAACCTGTAAGAAGATCTAAATTATTCTTTATGAGAGATAGAGTAGGTAAAATGTCTATGAGAATAAGAAAGGGTAAAACAGTGCTTGTCCCTGAAGAAGGAGAGGTTGAAACTGATGTTACACCAGTAGCACCTGAAGAAACAGTAGCAGAGTAAAATTAAATTTAGAACTAATAATTCTAAAATAAATATGAATTTAAACCCTCGAGAAATTGAGGGTTTCTTTTGCATCTAAAAAGAATGGTAAAATTCTAAAATATAAAATTACTAATTTAATGATAACTTCACTGGATTTTTCAAGAGATTTAGAGCTGTTAAAGCAATACAATGCCGATTTAATAATTGGTATTGATGAGGTAGGTAGAGGAGCGTGGGCAGGGCCAGTCTGCATAGGCGCCTTTGTCTTAGACATGAATAATCATAGTCTGCTTAAAGGGATAAATGATTCTAAGCAAGTTAAAAAGGCAAATCGTGAAATTCTTAGTGAATTACTTGCTTCTAATAAACATCTAGTTTTAACTGGGGAACTTGAGTCAATAAATAATTTAGGAATAGGTAGAACTATTACTAATCTTATTTTTAGAGCGGTAGAGGAATTAAATGCGTATGTTAATTCAATAAATAGAAAAGCTGTATTTATTATAGATGGTCAGTTTAAAGCAAGTTTTGGGGATAATAGTACTAAAAAGATAAAAGCGGATTCTACTTTTTATTCCGTAGCAGCAGCCTCAATACTTGCAAAGGTTTTTCGTGATAATTTAATGAACGAACTTCATTCAAGTTATAATCAGTATGCTTTTTATAAGAATAAAGGATATCCTACACCCGAGCATTTAAACGCATTAAAAGTTTACGGGGTTAGTAAAATCCATAGAACAAGTTTTAAACCTATCTCTAACCAATTAATGTTACTAGATGAAAATAATTGAAATTGATTTTTCAAAACAAGAACAAATTATAGAAGTTACTGAGGATTCCCAAATAGAAGGAAGATTTGTAGGTAATAAAGATGATAGCTTAAATTCAAAAATTACCTTTTTACATAAATTGCCAGGGCTTAAATCTAGAATCAACATAAAAGCCGTGGTATTTGATACAGCCAAATTTGATTTTGAGGGCCTCTTAAAAATAGAAAAAGGTGCAGCTGGCACCGATACCTATCTTAAAATTGACTGCCTAGTAGTGGGCGATAGTGCTTTTGCAAGAGCAATACCTTCGTTAGAAATTAACGAGTCTGAGGTAAAGGGCGGACATGGTGCTACTATTGGATATTTAGACCCCGCTCAAATGTACTATTTAAAATCTCATGGACTAAATGTAAAGTCTTCTGAAGAAATTCTTATTGATGCGTTCTTAAGTTGATTGTCTTTTAAGGTTTCTATATACTTTATTTAGTTATAGAAACATTGAATGAGATATCTGGGATTCTCGGGAGCTATATTCCTGATTTTATTAGTTTTAGCAATATATTTAAATTCAAATTTAAACTATTTTGCCTCAAGTTTTGAAACTCCAAACTATTGGTTAGCAAGCAATAATCCAAATCTTACCGACGTTAGTACTTTTGAATCTTTTTCCAAAAAAATTGAGCTGTATGATTTTCCAACTGAAGCAAATACATTTGCAACAGTCAGTTACAAAGACGAGTTTCTTAATTTTCAAAATATATCCATTCCCTGGAGTATAGTGGGGAATTCATTATTTTCAGTATCTGAAAAAGATGGCGCTCAAAAAACTAAATTATTAACAATTGCGGAAGCTATTGAAGCTGTTTCAAAATGGAGAACAGAATATACTTTTGAAATATATAAAAAAGGCCTTGTACCTGATAATTACAATATCCTAAGAGTTTATATACATGAACCAGTTTAAGAAAATAGTTACAATAATATTTGTTATGGGGGCATTAATTGCTTTTACATTTGTTATAAAAGCTTTTATTACACAAAGTCAAAATAATGTATCTGCAAAATTTGTTAGTACAGAAAGTGTGAAATATGTAAATTACTATGTTAACCGAATAGATTACCAGTTTAAAACAACTGATGAAAATTTTGTGATCATTAAGAACTCCCGAGAAGCAATTTTTAAAAAAGATGCTTATGTAGACTTATTCCTAGAGACTTGGACTACTTATGATCAAAGGTTATATCCAAATAGTGATTGTGAGCTAATAAGAATATCTATACCGTATACTCAGAAAGATTTGCAAGGTAATATAGTCTTTACATGTGTAGATTCAATCCAGAATGATTTATACAGTAATTTATCTATATACAATTAAACAAATTACTATCATTCTAGATATAGAGAGATTCTCAAGAATGATTTAAACTATATTCAATAACAATTAGAAAATTTGTTCAATTAACAATATGAAATCAATTACTATTAAAATTTTTATACTTATTTTTTCTTTAGCTTTTTTCTCAGAAGTAATTTCAAGTTTTAATACAGTAGATGCATACTATTTAAGAAGATGTGCCTATGGAAGATGTAAAACTAACGCTGGTTGTGATGATGGAGGACAATGTATCGATATGAACGGTGACGGATTAAAGGAATGCGATAATGGAATATGTAATACTACTGCAGACTGTAAAGGTGCTGCAAATGGAGGGGTTGCAGTTTGTAGAGATGAAAACAATGATGGACTAAAGGAATGTGCAAACTTGTATTGCCCAATAGGGATGACTATACCAGGCGCTAACTGTGATTGCTCTGCGGGTAGAACCTGCGGACAAACCTGTAATGCAAGTGTTGGACTTTGCCAAGACGGTGTATCTACCTGTACTTATATTGTTGGACCAAATTGTAGAGTTAGTAGACCAAATGGCGTAGATGAAACAACCTATTGTGTACCCAGAAATGCTCCAGGAATTACTAATTTCAAATGTGTAGCTAGAGATCAGTATAATGGCTATGCATTATATAATGGTAACAATCCAACGGTTCAAGACTTGGCTAATTTATGTACTCAGATAGCTTGCCAGCCTGCAAATCCGGCCTCTGCAACTTTATTATCACCAACAGACAACTCACAAGTAGCGTTAGGTTTAAACGATTCGGTAGCTTTGAGCTATACAATAGGTGACTGGGGAGTAGCATGTCCTGCAAATAACAATAGCTATGACGTTCAGTTAAGTCCTAATTGTACAGGATTTTATTCAAGCTATAGCAATGCAACTCAATTTTTAGGTTTAACTAAGGGGGGAGTTTATTGTTGGAGAGTAATTAAAGACAATGGTAATGGGGTAAAAGTACCAAGTAGAGTCAATAGATTTAACGTATTAGATGACAGAGCGCTTGTAGTTACAGCAGGATTAAAAGCAGATGTTTGCGGAGGAGGTTTCTCCGGGGTTGCTGGCTCGCCTTTAGTATCTAACCCAATTGATTATTCATTTAACTTTTCAAGTTCTGCTACAAATAAATACAGAGAGGCCTGGATTGCAATGGTTCCTGATAATGACAACTATAATAGAAGATGCCAGGCGTTAGGTGGCGGAACAATTATCGATAATACTGTTTGCCAAAATATGGAATCTGCCGATGTTCAAACCGAAGCTGTAATGTTACAGAAAGTCAAAAGTGCTAAAAGTGTAGTATTTAAAATTATATTAGACACAGCTGGAAACCCAATCGAAGCAAGGGCTTATAATGGAGTTAGCTGGAATAGTATTACTTCGCCAGGAAATGTTTCAGGATTGGGAGGAACCTTAATGGACTTTAAAAATGGTTCAACTTCTGGAGTACAAAGTACAAATCTTGCCTCTAATTTTAGGATTAGATTAGATAGTTCCCCTCTAGGAAAATATGCATTCTATATTGCAACAGTAATCTCAGATGCCAATGGAAATATTAAAACTTCTTATGCAACTACAGCAAATTCTTATATGTTTAAAAGAGTTAGTGCAACAACAACGCTATCTAATTGGGGGATCGATTTAAATCCGCCAGCATCTACTGGTGCTTTTACTTCAGCTAAATACCTTGCTAATAATCAATTTCAAATAAACTGGAGCTTTAATGAGGCAAATGCATTACGGATTAAATCATATATATCTCGAGATAATGCAGACTCTAACTTAATTCAGGTACCGTCCCCTATAATAGATTTTGGATCACAATACCAATTACCAAATCTTCAAAATTTTAATAATGGTAATTTAGCTTATTTGAATGTAAATACAGGCAATGGTTTAGTAGATGAAAATAGTCAAGGTATAAGAACATATCAAGATGGTGATCCATCAAAACAATCTAATTATCAATTTTATGCTTTTGCCGCTGATATTGCATGTAACCAAAAAGTTGTAAGTACTTCTGCTGCAATACAAAAGCCATGGGTATTAAGTTACAATGGGGATACATCTGCTAAAAGGGGTATTACTGGATTAAGCTTACCAACTAGTTTAAATCAATTAACAGAACCTCTTAAAGCATCAAATTCCATAATATTATCAGATTTAAATTCTGTAAGCTTATCTACTTATGGAGTAATAAGCGGAAATTCAGATATTCCATTAAGAAAGACTTCAAGAATGAGGCAATTCGTGACTAATTACGATGACCTTACAATTAAACCTCCTCTTGATGCTGGATTTACCAAATGGTATGACTATGTATATAATTTAGTTAGTAAAAATGCTCCGTCAATAATAACTACAATTAGCACAAGTGCAACGTTGGGTGGAAATACATCTGGATTTGTGGGGACACAATCTGGAACGAAGAAACATATTGTAATAGAAGGTAACCTGACAGTGAATAGTGGGACTGTTTGTGATACTCAGACTATTTTCTTTGTAAAAGGAACGACTACAGCGCCATTAGATCCGATATATCCAAACTCTACTTTAAAAATAATTCCAGATTTAAAGGTAAGTGGAAATAACAATGGATGTTTATTTGTAACAAATGGAGATATTCTAATCGATAACGGTAGTAAAGCGTCGCCATCTATCGGAATTGACGCCCCAACTTTATCAAATTACGATTTAATCGAAGCAGCTTTAATAAGTGATGGAAAACTGATTACATTAAAGGACGTCCCGAGTGCCACAGAAAAAGGTGATGGATTGGCTATAAAAGGAAGTGTAGTAACTGAAGATTTAACACTGCAAAGGGACATAAATATAAATGCAAATCAATTTCAACCGGCACATTTATTCTATTTTGATCCAAGGTATCGAGAAATATTTAAGTCAGACATGGACTATAATAAATATTCCTTAAGAGAGGTGGGTTATGCAACCCCGAATTAATATAAAACTCTTTATAGTAAATTCACATTTATAGTATATTGTTAACATAGTGAAATTCAATAAAACTTTTGCATTCAAAATTTCTATGTTTGTTTTAATTACTGGCCTAGTTTTCACAGCAGTAATAGTCAGTGCTAATTCTGAAAAGTCTAAGTTTAGCCAAATAGGAGTAGAAACTAAAAATGGAGTTCAATTTATTTCGCTAAAGGCAGGGCTTGGTTACACACCAAATAGAATATCTGCTAAAGCAAGTATCCCTACTAAGCTAGAAATTGAAACTAATAACACCTACGATTGTACTGCATTTTTGAATATTCCAAAGTTAAATATTAAACAATTTCTTCCTCCAACGGGAGTAACAGAGATTGAAGTTCAGGGTATGCAACCCGGAGAAGAAATTGAAGGGTTTTGCGGTAGTGACACATACAAGTTTGTAATAAAGTTTAGCTAAACTTTATTAATTACCTGATTAGATGTAATTATCCCGATTGATTTTTCGGGTTTTTTTTGTCATAATTCGCGTGCTGGAATCACAGAATCTTTTTTGTATCCATTTTTAAACTCTAGGAGTTTTAAACTTAAATTTTTTATATTAATCATATATGGCAGGAGTTATTGACTATTCGAAGGTAAAGGACACACACCTTTATAGAAACATAGGTATTATTGCTCACGTAGATGCAGGTAAGACTACAACAACTGAAAGAATCTTATTCTTTACAGGTAGAAAACATAAAACTGGAGAGGTACATGAAGGTGCCGCAGAAATGGACTTTATGGATCAGGAAAGAGAAAGAGGAATAACTATTCAATCCGCAGCTACAACTGCTTTCTGGGATTTAGAAGGCAAAACATACAGGTTTAATATTATTGATACACCAGGTCATGTTGACTTTACAGCTGAGGTGGAAAGATCGTTAAGGGTTTTAGACGGAGCTGTTGTTGTATTTGATGGGAAAATGGGAGTCGAGCCACAATCTTCAAAAGTTTGGTATCAAGCAGAAAAATATAGAGTTCCTAGAATGTGCTACATAAATAAACTAGACAATATTGGTGCAGATTTTTATAAATCCTATGCAAGTATTGTAGACCATTTAAGTGAAAAAGCTGTTCCAATAAGCATTCCAATCGGAATTGAAAACGAATTCAAAGGAATTATTGACCTTGTTAAATTCAAGTGCCAAATTCACATGGATGATGAAGGAAAGGTGATTGAAACAACAGACATTCCAGAAGATATGCTGGCTAATGCAACAGAATACAGAAATAAGCTAATTGAAGTAGCAGCTGACGTTGACGACGATATCGCTATGAAATATCTTGAAGGGCAAGAGATTACTGGGGACGAATTAGAAGCAGCAGTTAGAAAGGGAGTATTGTTAAGCAAGATTTTCCCTGTTATGGCTGGTTCTTCATTAAGAAACAAAGGAGTTCAGGAAATGCTGGACAATGTTTGTAGATATTTACCATCACCAAACGATAAATACTTTGCAAAAGAAGATCCAACAACACACGAAGAAAAAATTTATACAGATGAAATTCCTGGAACAGATCCACATACTGGCGAGGTAATTACCAGACATTTGAATGAGAATGATCCATTTTCAGGTTTAGTATTCAAGTTAGCAGTTGACCCTCATGTCGGTAATCTTGCTTTCTTTAGAGTTTACTCAGGTAAATTACAAGCTGGAAGTTATGTATATAATTCCACTACAGGAAATAAAGAAAGAGTAGGAAGAATTTTAATGATGCATGCTAATCATAGAGAGGAAGTTAAAGAAGTTAAATCAGGAGATATTGCAGCCATTGTAGGGTTTAAAGATACTAAAACTGGAAATACAATATGTGATGACTCTAAACCTATTTTACTAGAAGGTATTAACTTTGCTGAACCTGTTGTTAAATTTGCAATTGAGCCAAAAACAAAATCAGATCAAGAAAAACTTTCGGAAGCTTTAGGTAAATTAGTTTCAGAAGATCCAACATTCAAAGCAGAAACTGACAGAGAAACAGGTCAAGTTATTATTGCTGGAATGGGTGAATTGCACTTAGACATTAAAGTAGATATTCTAAAAAGAGAGTATGGAATTGAAGTGACTGTAGGTAAGCCACAGGTTGCATATAGAGAAACAATTAACGCTAAAGGAGAGCATAGAGAATTACTTAAAAAACAATCCGGAGGAGCGGGACAATATGCAGATATCGCATTTGTACTACAACCTCTTGAAAGAGGTGTTGGCTATAAGTTTGTCGATAGTATTAAAGGAGGAGCAATTCCTAGAGAATACATATCCTCAATTGACAAAGGAATTCAGGAATCTATTACTGCGGGTCCACTAGGTGGTTACCCAGTTGTAGATATTCAAGCTGAAATTGTAGACGGTTCTTATCACGAAGTAGACTCGAATACAGATACATTCAGAACTTGTGCGTATTATGGGTTTAAGAATGCAATGAAGGTATGTAGTCCTGTATTGCTAGAACCTATTATGACTGTAACAATTAATGTTCCAGAAGATTACGTGGGTGCATGTACTGGTTACTTATCCTCAAAAAGAGGATTAATTAAGAATCTACTTCAAAGAGGTAAGACAAAGGAAATTATTGCAGAAGCCCCATTATCTGAATTATTTGGTTATGTTTCCGATTTAAGAAACTTAACTTCAGGTACTGCTGCACCAAATATGGAACCAAGCCACTACGCAGAAGTTCCTAAAAATATTATGGAAAAAATATTAACTGAAGCTGCAAAGTAAGTATAAAGATCTAAAATAGAAAAGGGCGTCACTTTAAATTTAATAAAGAGGCGCCCTTTTGTTGGAACTGCTTGGTAGGGAGTCGCATAAGACCCCGATGCTGTAAATCTAGAACCGGCTGTTGATATATAAAAACCGTAAGCTTCAGTACCTGCTGTAATTGTTCCGGATGCAGACGTCATGTTAGTTGTTCCATTTGTAAATTGACCACCAGCAGGTAATTACACTCAAACAGTTTTTTATACTGTATACACTAAATAAGACTTACTTTTAAAGTCTCCTATAAAAAATAAGCACTTTATGGTTTAATGTAAGAAACATATAACTTTATGCAAAATTTTAGAAACTTCTTAGTCATTATTGCAATTTGTGCCGCCGCATTAGGAGGTGTATATCTATTGAATTTAATTAATTCTAATAATTCAATAAATACTTCTTCTGCAAGTGTTTATAATATTATTGGATTAAGTCAAGTGGAAGATGAAGTAACTTACTCAAACAAAATAGTAATAGATGTAAATGTACAAATACTTCTTACAGATACTGTTAATACGGGGAACCTAGAGATAGGCTACGATAAAAATCTATTGGAGGTGGAGGATATAATAATGCCATCAAACATAATTGCTATTAATCAAAAAATTGACAGCGCTGAAGGTAAGATTATTTTGGAGATTAATTCTATAAATTCACAGGGTCTACAGGATGTTTCCAATTTAGCTCGAATCGTTTTTACAAAAAAACAGGAGTTAGGAAAATTCACCAATATAATGCTACTATCACCTTCTACATTAGGTAACCCCAACACCCTGGATTCTTCTGAAAAGTCTATTAGTATCTCGTTTTAATACAAAGCCTTTACAATAGTCAATTTATAAGTTTATTATGGGTATAGAATTTTAATTTTTATAAATATTTATATGGCAGAAAGAGTAATAGATAGAGCTGAAGATCAATTAGCTTCACCAGAAGTTATAGAGAGAAGAAAAGCTGAAATTGCACAAATATTGGCGGAAACAATAGCAAATATTAATCCAGAATTGAGAGACAAATTTTTCTCTATTTCAGTCGAGCAAAAAAAAGAAAAAATACTTATTGAGATGGAGTCGCCAGGAGCTAATATGGAAGAGACTTTAGGGCAACTAGAAGCTGCTATCGATTCTGCACAAGGAGAAGCTGAGGACAAAATTGCAGTTAAGGCTGTATTAAGAGGAGTCTCTTATTTATTTGCAAATATTGTGGGAAATCAAATGGATGAAACAACTTTTGATATGCTTACAGGTATCGTAAGAAAATTAAGAGAGATTTTAGGTGATGGAAAAATTGATAAAGGTGAAGTTACAGATTTAAAAGCAAAAAGTGTAAAACCTAATGTGTCTTCGACTGCTGTAGATAAAATGGTAGATAAGGTAAGAAGTATGTAAATCACCAACCACCGGAGGAGCCACCCCCACCTCCTCCTCCGGAGAATCCACCAAAAGAACCTCCTCCACTAAACCCACTTCCTGATGAACTACTTGTACTAATAGGTGTCATACTCTGCACTGTAGAATTACTAAAGTTTCTAGCAAATGAACTAATCCAAATGGCATCGTAAATACTTCCAGAGCCTTCGTACCAATCTGGAATTCCTTTATAAATTCCTTCAAAATTCTTAGCCCATTCTTTTTCTATTCCAAATACAATTGCATAACTCAAATACTTAACAAAATTTTCTGGCTCAAGCTTTTGTACAGTATATCTTTCCGCAGTCTTCATATGCATTTTGAAGCCTAAAATATCTGCATAAAGTTTACTTCCTTTAGAAGTTTTAGCAGGCATGAATTTAGCTACAACTGTTATTGCTAGCCCTGCAAATATTATTACTAATCCAGGAGTAAAAATAGTTAATACACCCAAGAATGAAATTAAAATAATAGTAATAATTATAAAGCTGATTGCTCCCCCTACAATCATTAATATCCCTAAGGTAGCATAAATTGCAATTGTAGATTTAGGCTCTTTGTTAAATAATCCTTCAGTCACCATTTCTTTGTAAATGTTATTACTGATCTTGTAAAAATCTGTAGGAAAACTTGAAGCTAAATCCTTTGTTTCAACAATATCTCCACTTTTAAATAAGGCATCATAAATTTGCTGTTCTATGTTGTTTAATCCCAAATCCCCTGACTTCCCATCCAATCTAGTTAATTCGTAATTTTTGCCCTTTTCTATTTCTTTAATTTTCAAATACCCCCTGTAGGCTAAATCAATTATGGTACCTACCACATCTTGCTTATCAACATTTTCATCTACTAAAAATCCAACCATATAAGGTGAAGTTTTCTCAGGTGGAGTAAATAATGGAATTATCGTTTTTGGCATATTCTTATCTCGTCCATTTTTTCTGTAATGATTAAAAACCAAAAGTAAAACTATTGGAATAAATATGCAGCCACATACACAAATTAGATTATTAAGTAAAAGTAAGACCTGCATCCATCTTGTGGGCGTAAGATTTACTTCAATTATTTCAGTTTTCCCGGACTCTATATTTAGTAATTTCTCGGTAGTCTCATAACCAATATGGCTGAATTTTAGATTTCTCTCTCCAGTTGGAACGGCTTTTATAACCCCATCTACTTGATCTGTAATATCGATATTATCCAGGTAAACATTAGAGCCAAAACCTGGAGAAAGTGTATATGCAATTTGTCCAGGCAAGTTAATTTCATCAGCATTAAATTTATAGGCTACTGTAATTGGGGCGTATGAAGGTAGGTTAGTAAGTTTAAAGCTTACAGTATTACCAGAAATATTAGAATTAAAGTTTAAATCAGAGAATACTTGAACATCATTTTTTCTTAGATCGTTGGGTAGCTTGATGTTTAAAGTGGAATTGTCCACAACTCCATTCCTTTCTTCAGGTAACATATTCCAGTATAAATATGGTGTACCTTGAGCATCAACAATTCCACCATATATGGTATATTCTAGAACCCAACCAAACTGATCCCCATTCTGATTCTCACCGTTGGGGAAAATCTCCCACTCAAACCGCAGTGATTTTTTATTTGTATCTTCGTCTTCTACATTAAATAAATCTATCTTACCTGTAATATCGTTTCCATTTAAATCTTTTACTGAATTAACAACAACTCTATCAAATCCTCCACAATACAAGTCATTAGTTGTTGTACATAACCTATCCCTATCAGGATTAGACAAAGTTAAATCTCTTCTAAGTCCATGGAATTCTCCATAAACTCTATAAATTACTTTTTCTGTAACTTTAAAAGATGAATCTTTATTAACTAAAATATCAACATTATATTGAGGGTATTCAAACGATACTGCCTTAACTTTAACTGATAGTGTAGAATGTAAAGTAAAAGTTGCTAGTACAAATGTAATAAGAATAAAAAACTTTTTCATATATTTATCGAATAATTATTCAAGTTAAAGTGTATGTTTGGCGTAAAAAATCTTAAAACTGGCAAAAGACACTCTCCCGTAATCAAGTTTTTGACCATAGTTGTAAGTGCTATTTTACTAATATATTTAGTTTATCCTTATTGGCCAAAAGTACAATATTATTTTAACTCGGTTTTGAATAAAGGGGGACAAAATCCGATTTCTTATACATTACTAAACACCTCGGCAGCTCAAAATGAAGAAACTGTAAGAGTTGCAACCGAAGATCTGATAAAACAAAATGTTTTATCAATTCCTAAGCTAGGAATTAAAACAAATATTATTGAAGGTGAAACTTTGGATGTTTTAGATACCTACGAAGGAGTTTGGCGAGAGAATTCAACATCAACTCCATTAGTTGCGGGCAACATGGTCTTAGCTGGTCATAGGTTTCAGTACTTACCTCCAAATACAAATACTTTTTATAATTTGGAAGAGATGAAAGTAGGAGATGACATATACGTGGAGTGGCAGGGTAGAACCTTTTGGTATAAAGTCTTTAACACTATGTTAGTTAATCCCGACCAGATAGAAATAAGGAACGCAGATCCTAATTTGGTAAGAGAAATTACACTCTATACCTGTACACCTTTATATACATCTGATAAGCGTTTTGTTGTAAAAGCCAACCTTATTGGCTATCAATAATCTTGAAATGATATTTGAATATCTGTAATATAGTTTTATGGTTAGAATAAGACGGAATATGCAACTAACAAAATATATCTTATTTGGAATATTTTTATTCCTATTTTCATTTTTATTAGGCAGTCAATCAAAATTAAGCGCTGATATTTGTACTTGGGATGGCGACACTGATCAATTCTGGAGTACAACCGATAATTGGGATTGTGTAGGTGGGGTTGAGGCCAACGATACTTTGGTATTTCCCGCAGGCGGAGGCAATGCAAGTATGGAAAATGATTTTCCGGCTAATACTAATTTTACCGGTTTAAACTTTGAATCAGAGGCATATACAGTAACAGGTAATTCTATTCAAATCGATAATGGCTTCATTGAATATGACGACGATGACAGTGCAGGAACTTTAACTTTTGGTTTAGATGTGGAAATAACTTTCCAATACTTGGATTTAATTGTTATGGATAGTTATACCATCCTTGATATAACAGGTGATTTGTCTGGTGTAGGTGATGTATGGAAATACGAGGATGGCATGGTAGCTTACTCGGGTAATAATACCTATACATCTACAACTAGAATTACTAACGGAAGATTACAGCTGAAAAGTTCTACGGCTTTGCAAAATACTACAGTAGAGATATATAACAATAGTGCTTTAGAGTTAGTAAATGATATTAGTGTTAATACTACTTCAATTCAATTAGATGGGTTAGGCTGGGATACTGAACCCAACGGGAGTGCTCGAAATATATCCGGTAATAACACATTATTAGGAGGAATAATTTTACTTGGCTCATCTAGATCGCATGTAGAATCTGGAAGTTTGACTATGTCGGGCGTGGTGTCAGGAAATGGAAGTTTATTAAAAACAGGAACTTCATTTTTGATACTAGATGGATCTTCGGGAAATACATTTACAGGGGGAGTCTATCTTAATGATGGTGATTTGACGCTTAACAAAAGTTCTGGTCTTGCAATACCATCTAACGAAATTATCGTAGGCGATACTCAGGGAACTGACGATACAGCAAGGCTTATTGTGAATACAAGTGATCAATTTAATTCAAGTGCAGACATTACAATAGAACTAGATGGATTTTTAACATATGAGAATGTCGGAACAACAAATAATATTTCAAATATAACAATGAATGAAGGTGGGCATGCTAAGTTAGCGGGAACTTCAGTAATTTCAGGTACAATTGAAATGCGTGGAGCTTTACTTCAAATGCTTGAAACATCCTCTATATCAAGTAATTCTATATTCTGTACCGTTTCAGGTGTAGAATCCTTAATTATAGGAGATCCTCTAACCCTCTCCGCTTCAACATTTACTTTTAATACAGAAACATTTAATGATTCAAACAAATGCCGTGTTGCCAATATAATTCAAGGTTCCGCAAATATAGTAGTAGCTGGCAGAGGTATAACATTCGACGGAGCTAATACTTATACTGGATCTACAACTGTAAACGATCAATCCTTTCTTTATGTTGGCCACAATACGGCCTTAGGAAACTCATCTTCAGGTACTACTGTTATTTCTGGAGGAGCAATAGCTTTATACAATTCGGTCACAATTGCTAGTGAACCCTTATCGTTATCGGGTGCAGGAACCTTTTTAGCAGGTACCTTGTGTTCGTGTGAAGGTACAAATAATTACGGCGGGGTAATAACATTATCAGGCGCTAGTGGGGTATTAATAGCCACAATTAGCAATTCAGTTTTAACTATTTCTGGAGGAATTACGGGGAATATTGATAATGGCCTTCAATTTCATAAATACAACAGTGGTTCAGGACTAATTCAGTTAGCAAGTGCAAATACTTTTACAGCTTCCGGTATTGAAATAGGAGATGTTGCTGTAAGAAAAACAGCAAGCGTTAATGCTTTCCCAGATACGCTACATGTAGGTTTAAACCAATATGCCACTCTAGATTTAAATTCCTTTTCTGAGACTTTAGGTAGTTTAGGAGGTCAAGCTGGGGCAACAGTAGCGCTTGGTAATGCCACTTTGTCTGTAGGTGCAAATAATACTGACATGACCTTTAACGGAATAATTAGTGGTAACGGAGGAATTACTAAAATTGGTACGGGTATTTTTGCCTTAACAGCAAATAATAACTATACAGGAACAACCAACATTACCAATGGTAGACTACTAGTAAATGGTCTACAGTCATCAAGTAATGTAAGCTTGAATTCAACGGGCATATTGGGTGGTAGTGGAAGAGTTGGAGTAATTACTGGAGGCGGAACAGGTGCAATAGCACCTGGTAATAGTCCTGGTATTTTAAATGTTACAGGTAATGTAGCATTTGCCAATACTAATAGTTTCAATGTTGAGATTAATGGTACTACAGTAGGAAGCCAATACGATCAACTAAATGTTACTGGAAGCGTAAATTTAAACAGCGCAACGCTTAATGTATCTCTCGGTTTTGTTCCAACATCGGGTAATACTTTTACTATAGTGGAGTCCAGTGGAGTTTTAATAGGTACATTTAATGGATTACCAAATAACTCTACATTTAGTGTAGGTGGGAACACTCTTAAAATTAATTACGGGACCAACAGCGTTATTATATCTGTAGATAATGGAGGCGGAACTGGAGGTACAGGAGGAAGTAATGGCCCTGGTAGTGGAGGCGACTTGGCTGATACAGGAATTGCCATTCCCTTAGTCGCATTAAGTTTTCTAGCCACAACAACAGCCGTTGTTGTAATGACAAATAAATACGTTCAAAAGAGGAAAAGACTGTACAAAAAGAACTTCAGATGAATCTAGTTTGCTACTATAATCCTTTCATATACGCATAGTTAATTAACAACAATGAAATGGTTTTAGTTATGAGAAATTGTACTTTTTGAATACACAAGCTCTCGCTTGTAATGCTATAATCAATGCACGCAATCGTGGCGGAACTGGTATACGCGCTAGTCTTAGGAACTAGTCTCGCAAGAGGTGAGGGTTCGATTCCCTCCGATTGCATTTTCATTCATCTAAGTCTTGATTCTGACTAATCAATCTAATCTCATTTAATTGTTTTCTAACATCCCTTAAGGCCACTTCTACTGCTCTAAGTCTAGATGCTACTTTATAATCTCTAGGATCAGCACCTAAAAAGAATGCAATTGGTTTTTTAAATAGATCGGCTAAATGTATTAATTTATCGATGGGTGGGGCAATTCTACCAGATTCATAACCACTTATAGTTTTGTCAGATACCGCTAATGAAACCCCTACTTGTAACTGGGACATTTTAGCTTCTTCACGGGCTAATTTAATTCTTCTTCCTAATTCTTTAGTAAGTTCCCTTTTTTTGGTCAAATCTTCTTGAATTATATTGCTCATTTATTTAAATTTAACTATACAATGATTTTAGCAGAGATTAGTATAGTTTGAGTAGAGTCGGGATTTTCTATATGATATACTCGAAATTATGGAAAGCTATCAGGTAAACAAAATTAGTAAGGATGAATTTGGAAGAGTGCACGGCGTTTTTGCATATAATAAACCTGCTGGAGTATCTTCTCACGATATAGTTTACAAATTTAGAAAACACTTCGAAACTAAGAAAGTGGGACACGCAGGAACCTTAGATCCATTTGCCGACGGACTTTTAATATTATTGGTAGGTAAAGCTACTAAGCTTTCAGATAAATTTCTAAACACAGATAAAGAATATAAAGCACGAATATTATTCGGACTCGAAACAAACTCTGGTGATCCCGAGGGTGATATTGTAGAGAGTTATGGAAAGACCTTCAAACTAAGTAAAGATGAAGTAGAAAGTGTATTAAAACAATTTACTCCTACATATAATCAATCTATACCGCTTTTTTCATCTGTAAAAGTTGGTGGCAAAAAACTTAGAGAGCTTGCTCGATCCCATAATTCATTTAAATTGGAGAAAAGAGAAAATGGTACCTTTGCAATATTTTTTAATGTAAAAGGTGAAGCCGTTGGGAATTTACAGCTACCATCAAAAGAGGTAAATATTTATAAGGCTGAAGTTCTTAATCAAGGAATGTTAAGTAAAACCGAAGTTCTAAATACTTTTAAAGATGTATTTGGCCACCGAAAGGAAACGCTAGATGAAACTAAATTTATACTTAATGAATATATATATGTTGATATTTTGATCAGCGTATCAAAAGGCACTTACATAAGACAACTGGCTATTGATTTAGGTGCAAAGTTAAAAAAACCTGCAATGCTTATTGGTTTAACGAGAACTAAAGTTGGTGATTTTTCAATCGAAGATACATATTCTATTACATAACCTTAGCTTATAAT